>Ga0056128_1002610_pt1 | contig 21514 bp, 10 predicted proteins | sample WorMetLIZISLAND2_FD_71113 | JGI IMG/M metagenome (GOLD analysis project Ga0056128, IMG submission 71113) | Marine gutless worms symbiont microbial communities from Max Planck institute for Marine Microbiology, Germany - Olavius geniculatus... ... | reverse complement strand
TATATATGTAAAAAACTTACTAGTTTACAACTGTGTGTAAGGACGATGTGATCATATCAGTCCTCTAAAACAGCAAAAATCATTTGGGTAACCTTAGATGGGGCTATGCATATGGCGTCCTTACAAGCTGACTTTAGTTGCTGTTTTCGTAATTTACTTCAATTGATATGTCTTGCATATGTAGTGACTGGAGACGATGAATTGTGGGGCATTGATTTCAACAAGCAGCTTGTGCAGCGGCACTCCTGCGTGCTGGAGCGCAGTCCTGTGCTCGACTCTTTGGTCTCTGATAAGTCACTGAAAGTCGCTGATGACAGCTGTCTCATGGCCTGACTACTGCCTGCCTTGCCAGCAAATTGTGCGTGTCCTTTGTGGATGATGTACGTCATATATATATTACAATTTGTTACACCCAGAATTCTTTCACCCACCAATATTCTTTGCAACAGATTTGAAATTAGGCGTTTGTTAAAGATTCTGTTGCATTGTTACGCCACGTTGTGAAATCTACTCGGCTTTAGAATATGTTCTTCTAAAGATAGCATATAACTGACTCTTCTTTGCGATGCATTTGCAGTGTGATGGTTAGTGTCTTTTCATTTTAGCGTCATTTTGGCCGTGGGACAAATTTTGAAAATTGGTCATCATGTTGATGAAGTTATAAATGTAAATGTATGAAAGTAATGACTCCAGCGGAATTGCACAGATCTGAGGAATTACATGCAAGACTGAAAATCTCTATGATTGCTGTTTAAAATCAAATGGTGTATTTAGCGTGATAATGTTGGTGGTAGCCGATATTTGCTAAATAGTGTGCGGTTTACTCTATTAAATTTTGTTATTGTCTCTCGATTTTGAATAATATTTGCCTAGAAACAGATCAAAGAGAATTTTGTAAGTAATGAGACAAGACCACGTGAGTTTACTTCTTTGCTGTGTTAGGAAAATAGGGGTTCACCGGGGCAGAAGGTTGTAGTTTTCCGACTGGCAGCGGAAAGTTTATGGCTGTTTAAAAGTTTAATTTTGCCCCTAAATTACACGAAAATGGGGATTTTTATCAACAGTTTTTGTATTTTTTAAAGAAAATGTTTTGACGGGTTAAAATTTATGGGAAATGCTGCCTTGCCATGGTGCCAATGGTTATATGATCTCAGGTCGTGAAAGACATTTTTAGTTTGTTCATTTGTTTTAAAATTTTTTTATTTGATGTGCTTCCAGACCAGATATTATGCATACTTGTTCAAATCATCTGTAACGTTCATTGCTGATACGTTCTGTCATTTGGCTTTTAACTGTTAAATTTACTTATTACTTGAAGATTGAGAGATCATAGTTAGCCGCTACCATGCATATTATAGCAGCAATGAAACTTTTTTTACCGAGTAGGTGATGTATTTCGGTGATGTGCTACTGTTGCATTTAGACTGGCCTATGCATGCTGGTGTTCTTAGACAGAGATGCTTATGTCGCTAGATCTAGGTAATTTCAGTTATTCCAGGTTTCAACTGCACAGCGAATCTGTGATTCATAATGTGTTTTTCAAGACGTAGCCTTATATTTTGTATCCATGTTTTGTACTGTGAAATTTTGTTGTTCGTAGTCTGGCCTGTCCGTGACTCGTGTGTCTGTCTAACAGAGCTTGGAAAATTACAGGCTCAAATGTAATTCAATTACAAATTATAAATTACGTAATTTCAATTACTTCCATTACAAATTACATGCAATTGCTTATCTTGTTTCACAATAAATGATGAATACATTCATAGGTCTAGCAAAGTAGTCTAGCAGTAGTACACTAGTAATGTGGTCACTGTTTATACTCATACCAAAAAACACCAGAAGCAAGCAGCAACACGCCAATTACGTGGTAGTGTCAACTACAGTCCACACTATTCACAAACACAACTTATATTTAGAAATGTAAGTTACATCATGTAAATCACACGAAGACCTATGTCACTTTAAAGGCTGGGAAAAGAGCAATTGTAGAAATGTTGTATGATTTGACAACGATCGGCGATGCAGACTGTTTAATGTTCATCCCACGATTAGCGAAATGAGAGGTCTGCTATCTACAGTCTACACTAGTTACAAAAACAACTTGTGCAAAAAACAGTTATGACTGAAAATGTAAATCAGATGGCAAAGTGTAGTTAAGTAAGTAAGAGAGATCGACATGATGCTTAATATAAAACTAATGGATGTTACCATTTAAAACGTTTAGATGTAATTGAAAGCCATAATGTAATTTGAAATTACAAATTACATGACCATGTGATTGAATTGCCAATTACAAATTACATCAAAACCAAATGTAATTGAATTACAAATTACAATTGTAATTTGTAATTGAGTTACGTAATTGAATTACATGTAATTTCGTTACTGCCCGGCTCTGCTGTTTAAACTCTGGTGCATTATTGATAGTATGTGATGATATTATTGATAGCACTGTTGATAGATGTGATAATATGAATTTCGTTTGGACTAACTTTGTTTGAACAAATATTAGTTTTGCAGCTCTGTTGGGTATTCCAAAAGTTTTGAGCCTCAATATATTAGACAACAACATTTTTTTACAATCTATACATCAATGAAATGCACATTTTTTACTGACTCATATGAGTTTGCTACGGGTATGACGTCTTTGTAATTTGTGACGTCAGAGAGCATTAAATAGAAACGATTCGCAGCGTTAATGCAAACAGCCTCCAGTCTTTCATCATCGTAGATAGCGGACACCGCCATGACAAAGTTTTAGATTTCAAAGCAGTTAGTGGTCACTGGGGCTGAGGTCATTACTGTGTGCACGGTGGTGATGGTGTACGAAGCATGAACAGCTGGATGGGTCATTGTAGACTTTGGCAGTTTGGCCTGAACTGCAACGTGGAATTTAGGGGAGGGTGCGTGGGGCATGCACACTGGGGCCCCCATGTAACAAGTCTAATCTTGGTTAGCATTTCATCAACACAACTGACATTTTCATCGTTAATTTGAAATAAGGTTTTATATTGACGTGGCATCATAATTGACTTGAATGCTTTTATCTGCGATCAGTGCAGATTTAGGCTATTCTATATTCACCAATGCGAATGAGAAATTCATAAGCGCATTTGTCACTGTTTTCACAAAAACAGATGCCACGCTCCCCCCCAGCTTTACAAATCCAGCTACAGAAAAGGTAAAAAAGGTAAAGGTAAAGGTTGTCAATTTGTATAGCGCATCGTCGTGTACGACGTACACCTCTAATGCGCTTTTCGTCACTAACCAGAGCTGTCGATCGCACATCCGCCGCGTGCAGCCTGCAAACACAGGCTGGCGCACCGGCCGGCCAGGCAACCCAGTCAGCTGTACAAAGGTCCCCACCTTCCGTAACCCATATAATGGGTTACTACTCATTTAACCGACCCCGGAGGGATGGCAGATTGTCTGAAAAACAAAAAATCTGAAAGACTGGAAAATTGTCATGCAACGGCGATCCTGATTTTATGCTGTTTGTGTTAGTTTTTCAAATCATTTCCTCTTAGTGTTCTGTGACGTCCTAAATCACAATGACGTCACATCCGAGTAATAGTACTTAAGTAGGGTCATCTAATACGTCGAGCTCAAAACTTTTGAAACGCCCTTCATACTGCTGCTTATTATGCGGCCGTCCTAATAGGTGGTAATATGGGTCTTGTTCGTCTGTACGTCCGTCCGTCCGTCCGTCTGTCCCATAATATGGGCTCCTAACACTACATGTATTTCTGCAGAGTAGTTTTTGTATCATTGTTGTAAACTGTAGAAACTTATTGGATGCTTGGATGCTTTTATAATCGTGATTGCTTTGACCTATTAATGCTCTGCAATTTGTGCCAAGTCTGTCGTTTGCTTCTACATTGTCGTACATCATATATGTTGCTTCATATTATGGTCCACCATATTTTAACGTATTTTCGTTGTGTTGCTAGTAATTGTTATGATTTATTAAAGTTCAGTATGGGGACGATGGATAGGTACCATAAGCAAGCGCTAATTAGGTTCATGGCTGATATTTTTGTTAATTATTATCACAGGCTGAATGGTAGTTCAAGCCTAGTATTAACAGCGACTTCTCTTTCTTATGGGGAAGCCAAAAATTCGACCCCCTACAGAATCAAAACCCCTGAACCGATTTAGATAAAATTTGGCACGGTTGATTACGTCGGCGAGGGGACTCGTCATACAAAATTTTATGCAAATCCCTCCAAGGGGCGTTTCTCGGCAAATGGGTGAAATATACGCAAAAAATTTTATTTATATATGCTTTTTTTCTTCAACGCACCTACAGATCAGATCTCTTGAAGGATTTTTACGCTTAATACGTCAAACGACGCGGTTCTGCACAAGGAAGTGCCTTTTTGTGGTTAGAAAATTAAAATTTAATATTTAACGTATTTATTCGCAAAAATCAAAAAATTACAATGGCGCCTATGGGGAAAATTAAAAAATTCTTTAAACGGTCATAACTTTGGCTATGTATAAGATAGAGTCGTAATTTTTGGTTCTGGAATATGGTTTTTGGGGATGGCCAATCTAATGGTGTCATTCAATTTTACCCCGGACCCTCCCTGGTTGCCATGGCAACGAAATTTTGGACAAAATTGGCTATAACTCGGTCTGTGTAAGAGATATCTGCGAGATTTTTGCGTCTATAGGGGGTTTTCGGTGATGGGCCATTGAATGCTGCAGTCCAATTTTACCAATGGGAATTTTACGCAACGGTCCAATAACTGTAATAATACGATTAGTTAAATTAGCATTATTGCAGTGTTTTCCGGGCCTATATTAAGCAGGTGATGCGTGCAATATTAATTCGTTTATTTATATGGCCATTTTGTGGATATAAAAGTAATTTTGTTCAATATTGTCAGCAATGCAAGCCAGCGGTGGCGTCATGCCTGACGCTTATCGTCTGCTTTGTTCAGTCACGCCATTAGGTAGTAAGTAACAGTTATAAGTGGCTTGGCTACTGTAAAAAATATCTGAGGCGCAATATCTTTCTAACTGATCATCAGTATAGGAAAACAGTATTTTAGTAATAAAACCGCAAATATAAATGTACAAAACATCAGTTGTTAATGGCAACATTAGAGAACTCGCACATCGAAAACAGCAAAAATCACAAAAGGTGATATTATTCAGCAGCATATTGACACGCAGTCAGTGTGGTGCGGGCAATATCAGCTGATGTTTTGTACATTTATCATGTTTAGGTCCACAGTTACACTGCTGCCTTCATCAGTTGTTGCTTATGCTTTATAGGCCTACGACATTTTTCGTTTCATGCTTTGTCATTTTCTTTTTTATTTTATGATAAGTTGCGTTGCTGGTTTATTTATAAATCGTGCATGTGCAACCGGAATCTGATTCAGAAATTCAGTATGTTTGTGGTTCAGTTTAGTGCTAGACTTTGTCATAGTTTTGCAGAACACTTTTGAGATATACTTCTGAGCACTGCATGCCTCATGGTTGTCATTTTTAGTTAAACCGAACTCGTTTATTTATTGTTGCGTGTTGCATTTATTGTGTAGTCTTGTGCAAATTAAGCAAAACTTTTCAGCACACTTCTGAAACTGTTAGGTCGATCTTTGGGTACGATGTGTCTGTCTGTCGTCCGTAACTCATGTATTGTGGCTAAACCGTACGTTGTATGGGTCGGCGATGGTACCATTAGGGCGCTGACGAATTCCTATAAGCTGCCAATATGTAACCATGTGGGGTTTGGCCGCAATTTTGAATGCAAAGTTTTTGCCTGCAGCCATTACTCATGTGCGCCGAATAACAGTATCATTTCCTAGGTTGATTGTAGCGTTCGGTATAGCAGCACCACCATAGCATGTATGGGTCTGTAGTCACTTGGCAAATCGCTTTCTTTTCGCAACTGAAAGTCGGATGCTGGGTTTCGGATACAGGCGGTACAGTCGGCACACCCTAGCGCCATCTGGGCTTTTTGTTGGTAGAAGACAAGCGGTTAGGAGCTCCTGCATGTGATTGTGTGTGCAGTGCTAGAGCAGTGATAATGGTAGGAGGTTGATTCTAATTTGCTATGACGCTTGTACAGTAGAATCACGCCTCTTTCTGCTTGCTCAACCGTGAACGTTATTTGCGGCTTTTTTTGCCGATGGTGCAATATTTTGTGATGTCGGTATGTACGAGTATAAGCGTGCTATTCATGCGTCTTGATGTGCTACTGAGTGCTTTTTGCATTAAACTTTTTTGATACATGCTTATGGTTGTCTGTTTGTATATTTTTGTTTCAGTCAGATGAAACTGTTAACAAACCGTGTGCAGATTAACTTCATAATGCTTGAACGTAACTTTTGTCCTGTTTAAGCTTATAGCAGGAAATCTCTTCAGCAGTTTGTGGTCCGCAACTAGTCTGTTAAGAAATTAGTTAGAGCGTAGAGCTTTATGGAAGCAGAACAACGCAGTGCTGTAGTTACAAATGGCCTAGAAGTGATCAGACTTAGCAAACCTCTGCGTGAACGGTGCTGCCGGCTGGCAAAATTTATTCCTATAGTTTTCGCCATATCCTAATGATTAAACGAGTCCACAAAAATATCCGCATTGCCACCAGTCGAATCACTTTCAGCTGAAGCTTGGCACACCGATTTAACTCTGAGGAAGAACATCTGCACTATTTTGGTTTCTTCTACGTGGGCCATATACGCTTAAAATTGTGGCGCAGTGGGTGAGATCTATGCAAAATTCAAGGAGCCGGCACACGTTTTCAATGTCTTCAAATTTCGCCCTTCCCTGGCTTCAGATTTTACACTTGTACACTTTTTGTTTTTTTTCATACGAATATCAACAGCAATTCGATCTGCTAAGTGTTCGGCTTTGGGTGCTTTCCAGAGGGCGTGTTAGATAGATCATGATATGTGGCCTAGGTCTACGGTAATGCAACCATGACTGTGGTAAATTTCAGTGACTGTGAGCGCACCTTAGTTGTATCCGGCTCGAGCGCAGACTGCAAGCGGTCTCGTTACGTCGACGTCACATCGCCAGTAAGTTGTTATGTTTTAGTCGTCGTCCTTGCTCTGCCTAATGACACCAGCTTTTATTGTAGACAAACTCGTCACTTTTGTCCAATGTAGCGCGGGTGGTCCATAAAATAGCAAGCCCCCAACGTTAATAGATTTATAAAGTCATCAAATATTAACCGATTTCTGAAATTTACCAACCAAAAGCAGTGGCAACACTTGGAAATTATTAAGTGTCCAGCGTCGTGAAATGTAGGCCTAGTCAGCTTTACAATACGGTTTAAGTTACTTAAACTTATTTTGTAAGTTCCTTATTCGAATGCTGGCCATATAGGCCTACTTCACAGCCGACGTGTTTGGGGTGTGATGGGATCGTTAAGCTTAATGATCGCTTAATAATTGCAAGTTTGCGTTACAGTGTGATTGCCAAAAGCAACACGACAAATAAGGTAAGTAACAGGATACGGTGCTGGTGTAGGCCTAATTATAGCCGCAAGGATATAACAGCGATGACTGAAATATCTCGCTGGATATATAGTGCAATGTTTTTGTGCATTTAGTGTCTAAAAGCATAAAAACAATTATAGGCCTATTAGAATCATTCAGTCCAGGTTCGTATGATTAAAATTGACGTCTAGCCAAAATTGGTTATTTTTACACTATCTACACGGTGTTTCATAAAAAGGACCCTTTTTTCTTTCTTTCATAATTCACTCAAATAATGATCAATTTACATGAAATTTTTATGAGTTGTAGCTGAAGAAATATTAGTTCAAAATATCCAAACTCAATATGGCAGTTGATTAAATATTCTTTGCTAGTCGTGATGTAACGCTGACGTCATAATGTGTCATGGGTACAAACTTGCTAGTCTCAACTGGTGCTGTCAGTTGCTACCCTGCTCCAATGGTGAAAAAATCTGGTTCGTTGATGACAAATTTTTGAAGTTTTGCAGTTGCAGCCACAAAAGGACGTGCAAAGCGATCGCATTTACGTGTTTGTGGGGATAGCTGGACTTTCACATGTTCGAGCAAGGCAGTGCTCTAGCACACCAATCTTGCACAGTGGTTGCGTTTTTAGATCACGAGATGCCTGATTTCATGTCCACATGTTGCTCAGTGCTGACACGATAAACATTTTTCATTAGCGAACCAGATTAAGTTCACCATCGAAGCAGGGTAGCAACTGACAGCACTAGTTGAGACAAGCAAGCTTGTACTCACGATACATTATGACGTCAGCATTACGTCACGACAGCAAAGAATCTTTAATCAACTGCCATACTTAGTTTAAATATTTTGAACTAGTATTTTTTCAGCTACAACTGGTAAAAAGTTTGTGCAAATTGATCATCATTTGAGTGAATTATGAAAAAAAGAAAAAGGGGTCCCTTTTATGAAACACCGTGTATGACGAATATTATGGTGCGCCACATGTGTGCTTTATATAGGAGGGCAAAATAGTTGACTACGCTACAGCTTCACTCCCTTTAAATTAAATTTGATCCACAATTTTAAAGCTGTATTTGTGCACAGTTCACATTTCTTGCAGTCGTTACTATTATCGAATATATCGACTACACTACAAATTTACACATCGACGGAACCGTATAGGGTAAAAAAATTTCTGGAAAATTTGCACCGCCGCGTATTAACGCTTGAAACCCCTTGATGGTTTTGTGCAATTATTTTGCGCCGTCGACCGAGCGGTAACGAAAAATCTAGCCTACGTTGTAGTCCTCTTATTTGTCAATTTGGCGTTATTCGAAGAAATGAAGACGTCGTTTGTTGTGCAGCGATGTCTCTGGCGGAGTCTGGACACGATGACGCTCGATCTACGTTTACACCATCATCATCGTCATCATCGACTAATCGGTTTCGTTTCCTGCGGTCTCTACGCGACCTGCTGTTCAGACGTCGTGGTCGTCGCCAGCGGCGCGCCGGTCTGCCGTCGTCGTCGACCGATGACGTCGGGCGTGCTGCGGCTATGCCGCGGGTGAAGTCTGCGCGCAGCCTCAACGACGAACTGGAGTCGCGAGACATCGACAGTGACAGCGGCACGAGTCACAGTACTGCCGTTTCAGCTGCTGCTGCTGCGTCGTCAACGTCTGCTGCCACGCCCATCACAACTCGTCTCAAGTAAACTACCAGCTGTTTTCTTACCTGGCCAAATTAATACAATTTGCCGTCTAAAAAGCAAGACATAAGTGGGCGGACCTTCTCCCTACCGTACCCGACAAAGAGAAGGGCAGAGCTTTAATCCTCCACCAGTCCCGGCTATGCTTAACCAGCTCATGGCATGAAGTAAGCTTATGTTGCATGCTGCAGGTCTTGCAGTCTTAACGAGCTCTGAAAACAGAAACGTTATACACAACAGACAGTGCCGTAAAATGATAACAAGAAGCCCAGCTATCGCTAGGAAAAGCCGACCGTACCGCCTACGTCCAAAGCCCAGCCTCCAACTTCCAGTCACGAAGAAAAAGCGATTTGTCAGAGGTGACACAGTTCCATGCACGCTATGTTAACGCTGTCTCGAAAGCTACAACGAACGCCAGTATAACAGACATCGCACTTGGTCATTTTGCCAGGTGATATAAATAGCTTAAAAAAATTAACGAACAAGGAAAATATCGGACACAGGTTTGCAAATATTTTTCACATTAAGACGTTTTGCTCGGGAAAACACGCTACAGCTATAGGCTACAGTTTCTGTTGCAGTACTGACCTTCAAGGTCATCCAAGGTCGATGATTTGCAGGTAATTTGAAAGCCAATATGCGACTTCTTATTAGTGATCAATAGCAACTTAGGTTTTATCCCGCACCGTTTAGCCGCAATAGTGCGTAACGGTTTTTAAGGTCATCCAAAGTCATTGATTTCCATTCCATCTAATCTGACAGGGCGTATGCCACTTCCTATTAATGATTAATAGTAACCTTGGTGGCCCTATCTTGCACCGTTTAGCCACAATACATCCCTGACGCACAGATGGACGGACGACAACCATGACAACAGCTTGACCGTTACTTAAGTACGGTCGGCACATAATGAATTTTAAAATTCGCTTTAAAAGCAGAACTGGGTACTTGTCCGCTAATTCACTTGCACCCGAATTATTATCATTAACGCTAACGCTACCGATAACTCTAAACCTGACCTAATCTTTGACCCTAACCTCAACCCTAACCCTATCCCTAACTCTAACTAACTCTAACTTTAAACGTAGCGGTTAATTCGGGTGCGGGTGAATTAACGGACAAGAACGCAGAGCTAAGTCGTTTGATTACTAGGAAACTTTATACGGCTGTTTGGGCTCGCCCGTGATAGACTTGCTGTATCATACAGCCGCCAGAGAAAACTATGCAAACAAGCTGTTATTTCCGCAATATGCACCACTCACTAGACTAAACCGGTGACATCAGCAGATTATTATGGCACGTATTAGTGTGAGATAATGCAGAATATCATACATGCTATAATAGTGACAGTGTGATTCTGTGCTTGTGTAGGCCTAGTGCGCCGTACAACAAGCTGAAGAGCATATCGACTGGTGATCTTCTGGACACAGGCAAGAACGCCGACTGGCTGTTGAAATGCACGTCGCCGGATAGCATGGAGCGACGCGTGCTTAATTTTCTGGCTCTTAGCACTGATCCTGACGAATTCCGATTTACCGTACGTCGCTGTCTCCAGTGTCGCTGTTTGTAACTATCTGCACAAATAATAAGACGTAATAAGTAGTAATCAGATCAACCGCCCAGCGATGCAAATTTCGACTGGGGCCTTTGACCCCCGAATCTTCAATTTCTCCGTGCTATATGTTGCAATGTAATTACTGCCCATAGCATGGGACGTTATTGTCAGGCCACGACGTCTGTCCGTCTGGTGTGACTTTGATGCGTTGTAATCACGCGTGAGTTAGGCTACCTGAAATTTTATTACACGATGAATTAGCCGGGTGTCAGAGCTTTTCGAGCGCAAAATTCCAGCGATCTAGTGTAATGAAAGCATTCTCAGATTTGGGTTGAACAGAGGTAAAGGTAAAGGTAAAGGCGCCATACTCTAACTGGGGCGAAGGCGGGGTGCTCATTTCCCTTTCTTAGGCCTTTGAGCCCGTAGGTGGATGAACCGCTTAAGTCTGTGACGCATGGTCAGTGTAACGCCAGACATACAGAGGTGGGGTAGGAAAATGAGCGTTTTCAACCGGTAAGTCTCCGTATCTTAGAAACGGTGAGAGATAGGGCCACGGTTGTTATTGATCATTAATATGAAGTCGCATAAGCGCTTTCAGATGACACGAAAAATCATCGACTTTGGATGACCATGAAGGGTTTTTACGCACTCTGCTATGCCAAGATGCGCTATTCGGAGTTCGCTACGGAAATTTAACACGTTGACTGCCAGGGCCCATGGGGTGGACGAACTCATTTTAAATAGATGCTATGCTTAACCCCATGGGGTGGACAAATGTATGCCCCATGGGGCTAACAGTATGAATGACAGCAACAAGAAACCCATGGGGCGGACATGTCAATCCCATGAGTACGTTTGTACATTAGTAACTTATGATATTTTGTCAACCCCATGGGTGATACACAATTTATCAGGACCATAGAATGAACTTGTCTGTCATCCCCGTGGCTGCTACTTATTGTCTCCTCATGCGGTGTTTCCGTGTTGTGATTTATGTGTCGTACCCATGGCTGACACATAGTGTCAGCTCATAAGGCACTAACTTTAACTCTTTTTTTGCGTCAACTCCATATTTGAGACAAATCGTCTCCTCATGCAGTATTTCAATCAAAGTTCATTTCAGTCAGTCCATGGGCGATGCAGACGTATTGAAGCACTCTCAGATGAGCCTGAAGCAACCAGTAACATGGGAGTTTTAGCAGATGACTGTATGTCTATACATGTACATGTTTTGCGTACATGTTTTGGGTCTGATGTTTTTTATCTTATTTGATAATAAATAATTAATTTCTTTGACAGTATAATGCCATTGTGGCAATTTTAAGGGTAATTTTAAAGTTTGGATTGCTGTTTTGCACCAAATGTAACATGCAAGTTGATTGCGCAATTTTTTACTTGCTCTCTATTTCTGACCACTCATATTTTACACAGTAACACAACTAAAATTTAGTCATATTGAAATATTACACAGTCTGTTTATAACATTTAAACCACAGTATACTTCATACGAACACAGTTAGATGTTCATTAAATGTTTATGATAGTCCGTGAAGATGTGAAAAAATCTAACACTGCAAACTGCAGACAACTGGTTTCGTTTCAGTTCTTAGCATCACCTAAACAACAGAGCTCATACAGATACACGTGCATTTTAACGTTGTACAGTTGACAATCTAAAATTCCAAAAAAAACAGAGTTTTAAGATGAAAATAAATCTGTCCACTCCATGGGGTCGTTGGCATCTGGGGGAGCTTTTCGCGTCGACCCAATGGGGAAGTTGGCAGTCAACGTGTTAAAAGAAGATAGATGCATGCTGACAGCGGCACTAATGTAGACCATGGACTCTACTTTCAAGCGGTGGACTATTAAGTTTTTGCGGGTATGTTTGTTGGGGTTCCGTGGAAAGGGGTTCTCAAACGACAGTGAGGTAACCAAAAGTGCAATTTCTAGCCATTTCAGGTGCATATATCTTCAGAACCTTTATAGCTACGGCCATCATTACTACACGGCGACACAAAGTAGTTTATCGGTTTTCCAATGACCCCAAAGGGCCTTAAATGTTTGACCTTGGATGACCTTGATATGCCATTTAGATACTGGAATCGGTTTTGGTATCGGTTTGACTGGATTCGTTCGCGTGACTTTCAGACGCAACGATTTCGAATGTTTTGTTGGCAGGACTTGACAAGTTCGTCTGATGGTAATCGACCGATACTGACACGCAGTGTCAGCACCGCTGAAGACTTTTCCGACCAGGTTTGTGGGCCTGTCATGCATAACATCGCACAACTGAATCCATAAATGTAAAAATGTTTAATGTTTTTAATAAAAGTTTAAAAAAAAATATTTTGTGTTTTAAAAAATTTTTTTTTCGTTTTTATGTTTTTAATGTCGTGTTTTTGTTACTGTCAAAACGTAAACATACAAAATGATGCATTTTGTCATGGACAAATTGCGTTTAGCGTTTATTTCCTGGACAGAGCGAGTGTTTTGTAGCAGTATTATTGACTATTTGATTCGTATTGACGGTTCTTCTTCCTTGAATGAATACTGTAGTTTAATGTTCTTATGCATGTTTTTAAATGTTTTTATAAAACTAAACAAACATGTTTTTATGTATTGTATTTGCAAATTAATGTTTGTATCATCTATGACTGAATCCAACAGTGCGTGTAAACCAACCGCTCGTGTAGCTGCATAAAACAGCATCAGTAATGCATCTTCACAGTTCTTCTTACTTGAATGAACACTGTAGTTTAATGAACATGCATGTTTTTGAAACATGTTTTGCACTGAAAATGGAAATTGTAGTGTCACTCCCTGTTGTCAGGGGAGTCCAGAGGAGTCATACGTACTTGCATTATTGTTCAGCGGTCACAGGCGGACGAAAAAGTAAGCAAACATGGCGCTGCGCAATGCGCCTCCATTGAAACAAACTGTTTCTGGACTTCGTGAAATCAACATTTTCGTGCGAGAGTAAACTACAAAAGAAAAGCCCAGCTAACGCAAGGAAGAACGCGCAACAGCGGTGCATATTTAAAAGTTTTGTAAAACAAAACCAGTCGCCAGAGGGCGCAAGACGATCGGCGGCTAATTATCTATAGTGTTTTTACTTGTACTCACCAATCCTTCTAGAGGTTTAAAGTGAAAATTCTACCTCTGCCAACGCCGTATCGGCTGGAAATCGCAAATTTTCCCTACCGCCCTCTCATTCAGCGTCATCGTTCGGGGTGACCCTCTGAATTTATAGAAACGCTTTACGGTTCCTGAAACTAGAGTGCTCCAGGCAACCGACGGTGAAGATTTAATGATACTAGCTTGCACCGTTTTTGACTGATCCACCCTTGTGACAGACGAACAGACGGACAGACAGACAGAATTGCGATAGCTACGAGGCGCTACAGCAGTAACTGCTGTTGCGCGTAAAAACCCTGAACTCTCTCCAGCAGGCAGTCACAGTGACCAAAACCTGCCGCATTTAATGCGGCAGGTTTTGGCGCCTGCCGTTTTGTGTATTGTTCCGTTGTCAGTGAGATCAGAACGTGACAAACTCCAAGATTCAAGGATTACATGAAGATAGAAGGTACGATCGTATTATCTCCACAATGTTGAAACTAACACTGGCTAGCTATACAGTTTTGCTAAATGCATTGTATTGATCGCGTTCGGTGTTGTAGGATTTCTTCAGTGTTGGTTGGCTGGAGGGAGCGTCTCCGAAGATCGTGACTGTAGATAAAAGTCACGCGAAGGAAAGTCATCAGAATGACGTCAGGCATGACGTAGCGCGTGACGTCACCGACAACCTTGACGTGGTCGCTTGTCGTCAGAGTCTTGACGTCAGTCTGCTTAAGAACCGACTGGCCGTCAAACAAAAAGGCAAACGACAGTCGACCACTGTACAGACTAAAATCTTCTCTACTCGTCCGACGCAGGTCTCAACCGTTATTCTGCGGCCGTACAAACTGGTCGCATTACCGATCTTGCCCGTCCGTCTGATTGTTCGTTCGTCTTTTTGTTTCGTACTGGTTTGTAGCTAACTCGTAAACAAAAAATGTGCTAACAGTTAAAATTAATGATGTGAACTTTTTGACGTCCGCAGACCTTTATCTTTGACTTTTTAAACTAAAAATTGGCACGCCGGAGAAGGAAAGGCACGCCTATTATTTCTGCTGAAGGAAACGTAAACCTAGACATTTTTTGTTTTTTTTTTCTTACAGTTTTACGAGTCCGTACTACACAGACAGACAAATGGGAGAGATTCGTAATGCAGGCTTATTAGGACGACCGCATAATAGCGCTAACATATACTGTAAATATTAACTGTTGCAATAATATGTATCATAATAGGCTAGCCGCCGTTGCTACTGCAAATTACAATGTGAAATTGGTTCGTACGGTTGCAGACTGCTTCGGATCATAATATTCGCATGGCGCTGACTTCGGTGTCCGAGTGCCTCGACGAATCTAACGTCACTGAGCCGCCGACACCACGTGATGATGACGTCATTTCCGCTTCCGTACATGCCCGCTTGTCTAGCGACAGCGGTGGGTGTACGTTGTGTGATTTCGCCTTATAGCGTCAATCACAAAAGGTTCTGAAGGGTGAAAAACGTAACATTTTTTTCTCGGCGGACTTGAAAACGTTAGTTTTAATTGAGCGAAATAAGCAAAAGGGGGTATTTAGAAATGTGAACAAAGATGACTGGCGCATACCGTGTATCGATAGCAAAAATATTTTGCTTTAGGTTGGGTCTACTCGACCTTTTACTCTTATGATTAGTTTCCTTTTTCGAGGGGGGCCATGCGCAAGTTCGCTTCTAGATATGAAAGTGGTGTTTGTATGGTGACGTGCATTGTACAAGGTTTAACTCCCAGCCGGTCCGCTACCAAGTAACAACTCTGGGCAAGTTGTTTAGAACTACCTGCCTATGTAGGTGCAAGTGGTCTTAGTGGTTGGTGTCGAGTCTTAACTTTCAGGTTACAGTTCGATTCTCACTGCCGGTCATTTGCAAGCAACCTTGAGCAAGTTGCTAACGTACTGTGTGCTCGCGTCAACTCAGCCTCCTATTCTTCGTGGGCTAGGAAATGCGTATTAGCTTACGGCTACGGGGTAAAAGCCTAGTGTGACAGATTGGGGCGGTGGTATGTCTGCTTGCTGCAAACCGCGGGTCCAATTGTTCGCCGACGCGGGCGAAATTGTAAAAGCGCTTCTGGCCGTGAGCTAGTTTCATATAACAAAAGCTATAACAAGTACCGGGGACTTAACCTTTTATTTTACCTTTCAAGTGAAAATGACGCTGTCACGTTCTGGTTGCAGGTACTAATGATAAGTCGTCAGCCAGACCTACAGCAGTGACGTCAAGCGGCCAAGCAGCAGCAGCAGCTGTCCCCCGCCTGCTGGTCACCGACAGCATGCTGACGGATGCCAAGCGGCGCGTTCGGCCCACTGTAGGGGCTGAGGTCAGCAAATCGGCGCCGGCACGAGGCCGTGGCGATGACGCCGTTCAGACGCCCGTCGACGAGATGTTGACCTTGGGGGCTGGACGACGAGGGAAGCCGCGACCCGTCACGATGTCACCGTCAACCGGCAAGACGGGTTGACTGAAAATAACGGACATGAAATTGCAGGACTATAATTACACTACTTAAAAATATCAGTGTCAAATGTGTGAAGCAACTGCGTGCATTATTCAATGTTTAGTTACAGATGCGCATCAGATCGAACATAATATACTACAATTACTTACTTTGCTGCTCTGACTTGTGTTCCTTCGATGTTTTGAAAAAAATTGTCCTTCAATTCTGATGGTACGTCATTTTCACGTCCGTCATTTTTAGCACCCCCGACGAGACCACGGCCGACACCGGCGCTCAGCCACAGTGGCTGACTCGACTAGCTCAACGTCCGACCATGAAGTCCTAGAGCAGATAATCTAGGACTCCATGGTCGGACTCGCAAATCGCGACCTCAAAACTGCACCGCGAGCGGGGCAAAACTCGTGTAACACCTCCTTTTAACAACGTCAATATAATGCCATATAAACTGCAAAACACCAGATATTTATGCTGTTTGAATAACTTTAGCAACTTTCTGTTAATTATTTGCAGTTTTATTGTGCTCGTTTAGTTGACAAGATTTTTACAATTCTTCAATTAGGCTATAGGAACTTCAGTTGGCCCACGTGTTTTTTTAACTTTACACGCAGATTGTGGATCAAACAGTGTTCACCGTTGGCTAATCCAACCAACGTGACTAAACTACAATTTAGGCCGATTCGCATAAAACAGAAAGTGCTGACATCGGCAGGCGAAGAATGGTGTCGGCTATTACGGCTGTATCGTTCTCTTATTGCTGACGATGATTTTGCACTTCTCGGCGTTTGTACGTAACCCAACGCTTCTTAAATAGGCCTATCTTTTTAATTAGGGCCTGTGCATGTTAGCTGCTGCACGCCTGTATGTGACATTTCGATAAGAGGTATGTCATCTGCATAGTCCAAATCACACAAACTGCTGCCATGAGAAGTGAACGCAGTAAAAAATAAAAATAAGCCTATCGCAGCAGATGCAGAAAGTTTTGTTTCCGTAAAGCAAGCAAAAAACTGCACTATTTATAGAAGGTCCAATAAAAATTTTACGGGGAAATTTTTAGGGACGGAAAACAAATGCAAGAACGCGGAAATTTGTACGCCCAATCTTGACCTATGACTCTTGACTTATCTCATTCGCTGTTTTCTGTGCAGGACGCAGTTCGACCGTGAAACACGCGAAATGCGTGAAACGTCGAAATGTTAAAAATGCTTTGTTTATTTAACTTCGTAAAGCATTTCGCAAACGTTTTGGCGTAATACATTTTCGCTAACATTTTTGGTGGTTTCGTGTAAAAATAACACGCAAAGCATTTGTAAAAACGTGTTTGTGATGTTCTGTGTTTGACACGCAACACGGTCTTCATATCAGTACTATAGGTTATGATGTAGAATAAGTTATTATTAATTAAATAACTTGAATAAAGGCACGCCAAACACATAATGACAAGCGTTTATTAGAATTATCATACGATAATTTCTTGTTCTGTCGTTTATTTTTGCACACGATATCGTTTAATTTTTTAAAACGTTTAACTTTTTTGGTATCAACACGCGTTAAAAGCTACAAGTTAAAAGTATACTGTATACAAACGTCGTTCATGAGTTATATTTTTAGACATCCCGCTGAATCATTCTAACTTCATAAGCAGAAGGCGCATTCGTCAATCCCCACACTTCTTCTTCGTCAATACGGTCCTGTCCTTCTAAAGGTTTGAAGAAAAAATTCTGCAGCAGTGAGACAAGGAAGAGAAAGATCTCCTGACGCGCCAACTGTTCACCGAGACATGAACGTTTGCCTGCGCGAACATTCAATTGCAGTCCAAAATTAGCGATCATAGCTCTATCGAGTATGTTAACTTTATAGTTACATCTGAACCACTTTTAACCAAGGACTTTGGCATTGGTAATGACTAATGATTTATATAAAAAAACTGTTCAGTTTATATACAGTGTAAGGGTGACATCGTGGTTGTAGACATAAAACAGCACAAATCACAATTTAAAAATTCAAACTTTACCTGCATCCTGCAAGCGCAGGCGGGTTGCTCGCTGCAGCGATCACGACCCTGTGGTAGTCTTCCTCATATGACCTTCTAGTCAGTTGGCTGAAAAGTTAAAGCCTTCTCATGCGCACCAACCTGGAGGCAGCAAAGCCGCCTGTTGTAGGCCTACTCCTCACTTCGGCATTTGTGACATGGCGCGTGTATGGAATGCGGAGTATTTTTCTTTGACACCACATGTCAAAGGCATCTATCCTGTCTGAGAGTTGCTTGGTTACTGTCCAGGTGTCGCAACAGTATAGTAGGATGCGCAGTATGTAAACCATGTAGAGACGAACCTTTGTGCTGACTGAGATTGATGGCTTCCAAATATGGCGGTCAAGCTGTGCCATGCAGTCACGAGCTATGCCGATTCTTCTCCACATATCAAAGCCTATAGCCTACGTGTAATGGGAAAACATGAGTTGTGAATAATTCACTAATTTTCGCACTGTGTTATCAGAAAAATGTTTAAAAGAAATATGGAAACGCCGAAAACGAATAACATCGATTGAGCACAACAATACAGACCTCAGAAACATGGCGTAGGCCTAATGTGTACGGAGACCGTTGTAGGCTAAGTATTTAACAACAATTTTTGCGCTTAACTGACAAAGACGAGTTTATAACCACGTTACGATTTTTTTCAAACGAATGACAGAACAGAACGGACATGTGGCCTACCCAGTGAAAAAGCAATAACACGATGTCTGTCGATGACGTTGCCTGACTGGTCGAGAAATCGTTCAGGACGGAAATGTTGCGGCTGCTGCCAGTCTTCAGGGTCCATGTGGGAACTGTATAGATTCACCAGCACCTGCAGCGGCATCAACCACAGCTGGTGCTTATACTTGAGAAACGTTTTTATAACCACATTTTTAAGTTGAAAGTTCAGACGGGTTACAATGACAAAAGAGACGGGCACACAAACAGATAGACGGACAGTCAAAACCCGTACCATGGCCTGTTAGGACGGCCGAAAGCGCAATATAATCGTCAGGTATGATTCTTTCGATATTGTTTTGAAGTTTGAAAGAAACTGACGGAGAAATTGCTGAAATAAAAACGGTGAAACTTCTAGTACTGTATCAGTGAAAAACGCGACTGAATCAAGTTTCGCAAGACAGCTGCAGTTACACAAAACGCGTTAGTTAGGCCTAAGTTAGCTGATCGGCTTTCTTAAATTTCCTACCATCTACGTCCATGCCAAAATCTATTAGATCAATCGATACAGTCATACAAGCGAAAAAAATGTTGGCTTATTACGAGATACGGTGACAGTTTAGTAGAGCTCTAGACTTCGGCTGCTCACCGTTGTCTGTTTCGGTATGAAGCATCCGTCAACTTCAGTGTCTTTTGACGTGCAGTGCGCCAAACCCAGGGCAGCCAACGTTTTGTAACGCAGCACTTCAAGAATCGTCGCTTCAACGTACGGCAGACTATCGACGTGCACAACCAAGGACGTGTTTAGAAATATGAAGGCGACAGTTGTAGGGCCTACATTATTCGGTAACATTTCAGATCTGTTATGACGCATGCATCCCTCCTAAATGCCCTAACTGTTCAAACATTTGCTTATGGCCCATGCGCAAAAAAGTTCTGTATTTCCGGTATCAGCCGACAAAAAGCAGGGACGAAGGATGAGGGAAAATTTACAAAAATATATTTTTATATCATGACATGTCATGTAATATTAGGCAACAGATCATAAAAAAACAGACAGACACACTAAATAGTAGCGATAAGAACTTAAGCAACAACTTAAGTTGCAGACTTCAGAAATCAAACTAAACTGCACTATGAATGAGTGCAATAAAAATTCTAGGGACTCAGGCTACGTTTTTTTCTATGGGCAGCCGAAAACCGAAAGCACGTAAATTTTTGGACCCATAAGTACAATTTTTGGACAATTGTTCAGTGAGTGATTATTCTAAAGTTCTAAGCAGATCACTTCGCGTTAACGCGTCTTATGTGACAAATTATCGTTAGCTGACCTTGAACGGTCGTCCAAGGTCGGCAGTCTTTGTCTGCCGATAACTGAGTCAATCTCGGCGCGAAGACGTTCTTGTACTGAGACGTGATTGGTCAGAAGTACAATAGCCCAACGAATGAAAGTCGCCGTTGTTTCCATTCCTGCCAATACCAAGTCTCGCACTGTATACAAGAGCTGTTCCCGGTCATAATCTGGTCCCAGAGCCTCAACGTAGTAGTTGACGAAACTTTCAGTCTGGTTCTGTTACAGAAAAAAACACGTTACATGTATTTTTACCGAGTTAACTGCTGTACAATATACGCCTGACTCGAAATCAAGCTTAATAATTCGTCATATCGGTTAGATTAACACAAGATAAAAAGATACGAGAAAAAGTTTTGTCAAGATTCGAAAGCAAAGAGGTCCACACAATAATTTCAGTTCAATTTGTAACATTCGACGTATAGCCTACGGCGGTTATCCAAACTATAGACCTAGTAGGCTTTTCTTAGACGACTTATGGTTTCTATTCAACGCAAGACACGTAACGCAAGACCCTTGCGTAAGCTATTTTCACTACTGCAACTGACAAAAGCGACGCTATTTCAGTAAGTTTATGCAAGCAAAAAGCCATACGCACAATAAAAGCAATAAATGCAATAACGGAACGGCAAACTCGACGCAAAAAAAACACAACTGTCACAATAAACGTAACAGTTAAATCGCAGGGACAGAAGCAGTGTCTATATTTTTTTCGTTTCGTGCATTTACATTGGATGGGAACCAGGCTTAGCTGAAATGACTTTTAGCAACACGATCTATAACAATTAATTCTGCCAATTACTTGAGACACTGGTAACATTGTTGGCTTGCTGCACCATTTTGGCGCAAATAAATAGTCATGTCGCAAGTTTTACAAAAACACATACAATGAAAAACTACTGTACAAACCAGTAAGCAGGTAGCAATGTTGTTGCTGATGAAAGTAAAACCATTTCTCAGAGCCCTGTGACATTTAGCCAGCCTCTTCTTAAAGTACGGAAGAAAACGCAATGGAGGAAATATCTCAATCGCCAGGGAATAACTGGATGCCCCGTCGTTCACATCAGATATGTGCTGCTGAAAAGCTGTATCGGAGTGGTCAAATCGATGACCAAACAGTATGTTCATGATAATGTTTGCCACACACGAAGTGACCAGCTGTCTCGGGTCAAAAG
>Ga0056128_1002609_pt1 | contig 21515 bp, 10 predicted proteins | sample WorMetLIZISLAND2_FD_71113 | JGI IMG/M metagenome (GOLD analysis project Ga0056128, IMG submission 71113) | Marine gutless worms symbiont microbial communities from Max Planck institute for Marine Microbiology, Germany - Olavius geniculatus... ... | reverse complement strand
GCAAAAATTACAAAAGGTTATATTATTCAGCAGCACATTGACACGCAGTCAGTGTGATGCGGGCAATATCACCTTTTGTAACTTTTGCTGTTTTCGATGTGCAAGTCCTTAAATGTTGCCGTTAACAAGTGTATAAACTAATGTTTTGTACATTTATCAACTATAACGTTTACTGGCTCACTGAACCAGTTCCACCTGGCAAACCGAACAAGAAAAGAAAAGATATAGATATACACGGACCCCATTGAATCTCGACTAACGAATTAGTATTTCATGCTGTTGTCGACTGAATTGCAGCTAACGTTCGTTCAGTAATCAGTAGTGCTTGCAACTGACAATGATTCACCGCTTAAAGTAAAGAAAAGTCCAGTACTTGCCATAGCGCTTCTTAATTGCATAATGAGACAGACTTGTGACCAGAGGCGATTTACAATCTCGGAAGTGGCAGCTGATTGGCATGTTCTAATGACACCACAGCGCACTATGCGGCCATCCACTGCCCGCGTTAGCAAACAGCTGGAACCAAGGTTTTGCAGATTGCAGCTAGCAAACATGCCACTGCCCCAATCAGCCATACTGGCCGATATAAGCTACTACTTATTTCCCCTTCCGCTGAGGGCAGGAGGCCAAGTTGACATGAGCACACAGTAGGTTAGTTTATTTCATTATAGCGTTGTAATTTTTTATTGCTGATTCGTTCTATAAACATTTCTATCTGTCTGGAACAGAACGTCCTAATTGATTGATTGATATAAGGTCTGATGTCCCTCTCTTGCCCCGACCCCTGCTTGACAGAACCGGGGCCCCTGATCTCGTCTCAGTTCATGTTACATAAGTAATCAACCGGGCGACAGGTTGGCTACTTTTCGTTATGCCCGCGGTTATTAGGCAGCCACTCGCTCGTCCCAGCCCATAACACGGGCCGGTATTACATAAAAACTAACTTATAGCAAATTATATTGATATAGCACAAACTGAAACATCGCATAAAACAGTTCGGAGATCGGTACTGCAACTTGTCCAAGGTTGTCTACAGGTCTAGCAAAACGGCCGCGATCAAGAGAGTTGAGGAGACCACACCTTAACCATTGACCAAACACCACATCAGGCACAAAATAAATCATGCATGATGTAAGCATATGTTATGTACGATAAAGTGAGAAGCAAACAGCAAGCAAGAATCTAAACCTATATTTTGACGCATACGTACGACGTTACATCAGCCGGAGAAACAATGCGACAAAATTTTTGGTATTTTCTTTGCATTCATTTAGTCTAATAAAGCGCCAGATTCAAAACTGAAGCACTCAAAAACTACAAAACAACTTCCTCCGTTTTAACGACTTTTCAACTGCTGAAAGTAACTTCGTCCATGGGTCAGGCCCAATTGCCTCTAGGCAAAATGTCATCACAATCTGTTATCCGTTTTCACAATTTTCTGAGTAATCCAGGTGACAGAAAAACGTACAAACAGTGAACCGGTCAGATACAAAAAATAGCCTCCCCCTTCTTCTTCGACGTAAGCCAAATGTCACTGCGTCATATTGCGTACCACTTTTCCGGTATTGTGGACTGAAGTGGGTTTCAGAAACGATTATTCACGAAAGTAATGAAAGATGCGGAAAAAACGAAAAATCATATTTTCGCCAGCTGCTGCAGCCGGCCGGCCGTTGCCCGCAGCACAATAGCGCCACTGGCATAGAGACATTTCATCCGGTTATTGTTGCGTCGATCGGGCCGCTATTGGTCGCGTAAATTGAATCTTTCGTCACCGTAGACGTCTGTGTGCGTTCCGTTTTGTCTGTGTATCATAGAGGAATAGACGGGCGACCGAGCAACATGCCTAGATAGGTCTTTGTTGTCCAGCTGCTGTCAGTGCTACCAACTCCATCCAATGTTCTCTGTCCTCTGTGTAACGTAAACCGGCTTTCTCGATCCGTACTGCGACTGCATTCTGATCCGTACTATCTTCGAATAGTGACTGATAGGGTGTTTACACGATCCAGCAAACGTCCAGCTCCATCATGACATATGGCAGCAAACGTCCAGCAATACGGTTGCTGGAAGTTTGCTGGACGTTTGCTGGATCGGTTTGACGGTGCTCATATGAGATCCGTAGCTTGACGGCTGCTATCTGCCACTTCTGCTGGGTTCGAAGGTTCGTCGACGGTATCGAAGGTATCGAGGGTATCGAGGCTGATCCGTCATTCACCATTGCTGCAACTGATTCGTCAAATTCAACGTTGGTTCACTGCTTGCCTGATAACTTTCTGCGCTTCCCATACTGACGGGTATCCGTATCTGGCTACCAGTTTCCAGCGATCCGTCGACCATTCCAGTACAGTGCTACAGGTGCCAATATTCTACGGATGAAACCCTATCAGTCCAAGGAAGATCCATCAATTTGTCTGGACTTACGTGAGTGTTTATTGGATGCGAGATACGGGTCCAGTAATCCGTAGAGCTCGACCGGTTTAAAGGTACGTACCTTTCGAATGATCCGGTAGTGCTGTCCGGATGTACGTGATCCGTACATAGCTTCCGGGTCAATCGGCGGTGCTTTTCCTTTTCTACCAGCTTGTTTTGGTCTGAGTCGTGTTGGATACGAGAGTTAGAGTGACAAGTGACGGTGGACCTACGAGACGGTGCTTTTATATGCGCCAACCGGGCCTAACGCGCACGCACTGCACATGTCTGCCACGTATCTTGCTGCCACGTACGATTACGTCATGCTATTGCACCGTAGCATGTTAGTGCACCGTCGCACATTATTGATCCGTAGACGTCATCCGTACATGTCATCTGTACGGCTTTTTTGGCTAATATCATACAGTGTCATTCTTCTTCTTCCAGATGTTCCCCGAACTTGGTTACACTGGCTTTTTACGGTCTTCTTCGACGCAGTCCATTTATTTTGAAAAGCCAGCTCTACGAGCGTGCGCTCGTCGTGCTCTAGTAAAGCTGGCTCTAAGACCCAGCTTTCTCGTGTAAAAAGGTTATCGGTACGTACGCCGGATACATTGGGTGCCGAGGTGGTTGCTATAGTGACTTGGGACGCATTGACACAGTCCGTTGATGCAGTCGGAATGATGCACGTAGTCGCTGCAGTAGCAACAGTTCACCGCCATCGTACAGTTCGTACCTATCCGCTTCTCTGTCAGTTCGCACACACACACACACACACCTACACACATACAGATACAGTTGCCGATCCAGGACGTGCTAGAGGAAGGAGGCATGGCGACTGCGGTGAGTGTCGATGAGTCGAAACTTTTTTCTTCATTTTCATATTAAAAAGGAGCAAAAAGTTACAGATTTAAAGAAAAACAAAATTTCTATCTCTTATGGTAGGTCAGCAAATATGAACGTAGTTCCTTACTTATTTACACAACTTGTATACGTAAAATTCTGAAGACGCCCACAAAATATTGCTAGTAAGCATTTTGCAAAGCAACTATTTAAGTGAGTGAGTGAGTGAGTACGAGTACTTGCAAAAATTATTAAAATCGGCCAATGTTTCACGGAGCTATTAAAAAATAAAAGTGGCACGTTTTTATAGACTGCAGTGTCAAGGGTAATACTGTTTTTGCATAGTTCAATTACCAGCGGCAATAACAAAGAATATTTAACTGCTGTATTCAAATACTGACTTTAGTCACGTAAAGAATTTCTTTCGAAACATTTTGCTGAAAACCGCATGACTCTATGACGTACGGTTGCAAAATTATAGCGTCATTAACTTTGTGCCACTTTTGGACCACCCTGTAACCCCCCTATTTTGGCGTTCAAGGTCATTCAAGGTTATTGAATTCGGCGCCAATCGAGAGCCAATGTACGACTTCATATTAGTGATTAATAGTAACCCAGGCCCTATTTCGCACCGTTACTGAGATACAGCGACTTATTGGCCAAAAATCGCAAATTTTGCCCACCCCCTCTCATTTAGCGCCCTCGTTCGAGGTGACCCCTTCGAATTTATGAAAAAGCTTTACGGTTCCTGAAACTGGAGTTTTCCAGGCAGCCAACGGTGAAGATTCGGTGATCTTAGCTTGTACCGTTTTTGACTGATCCACCCGTGTGACAGACAGAGAGACAGACAGACAGAATTGCGATGGCTAAGACGCGCTGAAAGCAGTAGCTGCTTTCGCGCGTAATAAACTAATAATGGAGTCCGACTTTGTACCACAAGATAGCGGTCGGCCAACCCTGTTAGCTTCTTCAGACAGCTTTTTAATAAAACGTACCGTTCAGCCACAGTACATGTTTTACAGACAACAGATTACAGACAGACAAACACAAGTGTGACCAGCAATGCGTGCACAGTTACTAGCGATGACCAGCCCTTAATTAGCTATAGTCGGTAGGGGCGCCCGGCCCGCCCGTACCTGGATCTGCCACTAAAAACGTAGCAATAGCAACATTGCAGTATGATTTTAACCATGTAGAAGCAGTCAAAGATCTTGAACATTCGCCACCTTGCGAAAACTCGACACAGCTCCTATCTCCATGCAACCTATAAAAAGAATCCTAGATTGAAACATTAGATCCCACAGATCCGGAACCGGATCGCCACCAAAGTTTGACTGGTTGGTCCTTGGACTGCTCACCAGCCCACCGCGAAATGTCATCGAAATCTGTTCATAACTCGCTGAGATAGACTGACACTGCAAATCGTTATTTCACGCCCATTTTTTAACAATGAAGAATCAATATTGCGATCCAGAATCCAAAAAGATTGCAAATCGCCACCGAAATCTAGCAAATCTGGCACGAAAAACTTGCGTGAAGGGATGGGTTATGGAAGGCCTTCGCTATGGTCATGCACCACTCCGCGAAATTTTATTAAAATTTGTCTATAACTTTTTTTAGTTGTCCGACTTATAGACTCGCCGTCAAATAGACAGACAAACAGACAAACCCCGTTGTATAACTTCCATATTCTTCGACAGAGGTAGTAAAAATTTCAGCTATACAGCTGTACTATAGGCTACTAAGAGAATGCACAGCTGCTATATTTTACAGTCGTTTGATGTGTTTTAGACAGAAGCTGCAGACCAACGCTCCAAGTGCGGTCATAACTCGTTGTAGGCCTAGGCCCAGTTTACATCGCGCAGTCGTATTCCTGGACGAAAGCATTGCACGTGGGGCTTGCACGAGATGCGGCGGGCGGCGCTTGCTTTCATCGCCGCCATACGTCAGAGTAACGCGGCACAGCATCGTTTTGCGGCATAATAACAACGCACATGCTGATGATAGGATTAGTTTCCTGCAACCCACTGCCGTAAACTGACCGCTTTATAGGCAGCCGCAAGCACAGCATGCAGGATGGATATACTTGTGCTGTACTGACGTCGATAATCACAGGTATAGTAAAGATACTAGGAGAAAGGCCAAAAACAGTGGAACAGCATTCCAGTTTATCTGAGACAAATAGGCATTAACCATGAACACCTGAAGCGGTTGACTGTGGGGAATACATTGAATCGCGCTTTCCAATTAAGTTATCTTACTTACTTATTTACTTACTTACTTGTATCAAACTAATGGCACCACAACCATACATTCATATACTATCACCACTGAGCCTACTGCAAAAATCAGCCTCTAGGCCTACCGTAAAACTTTTAATAAACGCAGCGTCTTCAATAAACCCCGCTGTGGGGGTACTGTCAACAAATAATATTCAGATAAACGCCGCAGCGTAAAGCGTCTGTTAAAAGTTTTACAGTATTATACTTGCGACTTATTGCGCTATGGGTTTTGACAAAGTGGTTGATTAATTCAATAATTTTCAATAATTATTGTCTGCAAAAGGCCTACCTTCGTCGCTGGCGTCGATGCAGTCATTCTTGCCGTCCAGTACCCATTCCATCAGCACGCAGCGGTCATTGCGACATGAGAACAACGGCTTACGGCATGGGTTTACTACTGCTATGCAAAACACACGCCAGTAACACGTTGAACAAGGTCAAAGGTTGTCTGTAGCTCTTAATGGTATAATTCATATCAGAGCAACGAAACGTAACCTGCCATATGGAATCACACCTGCCACCCGACACAGGTGAACGCGTCCCGCCTTAACCCCAGCCAGACAGGCCGGTACTCGTTTAACTATCCCGGAAGGATGGAAGGCTGAGTTGACCGGGGTGGCTGGCTATATACCGATGTGGTTTACGTGTCCACAGATGGTCACCCATCCACGTAGCACTGCCGCTTGATAGCGAGCGACCGAGAATCAAACCGACGACTTACTGATCGAAAATTCCAACATCCTAACTGCTGCATGGTACGACACCAAGCCACAATACCATTACGGCTTGACTCACGTACATGTATATGTTGATGAACGGGATTTTTTGCTACACCTGCTGTAGAATTTGCTGACATGACATTTGCCTCACAATTGCCGGTACCTGATAAATAAGACGGACGGTCAGACAGACAAAACGCGTTACGGTCTGCAACGCTGCTTCAGAAAAACATGTTTTAGTTTCTCACTGGAGCTAGCTGAGCCTGATATATTTTAGGCTAAATTTTGGCAGAAGACCATTTACGCTGTTGTTTCTGATTTAGTTTCCACTGACCCCGTGCACCTGCGCACAGCAATCTAACGATTCTTGACTTTGCACTATTTTGAAGAAAACAGAATGATGCGCATTGCATCTGCTTGACACATTCAGTGACCTTTGTGTTTGCAAAATATAAACAGCTTATACAACATTGTCTATGCGCACTCTGCCTTATCCTTATAATCTACTAAAGTAGTTCGTGTGTCAAATGAATGCACTCGATGTCATGAAAATGCCTATAGGTTCCTACTGAACTGTAGTTACTAACTGTTCCAAACTGTTAATATTCTCATTGCTAAAACAAATACTGAGTACTGGGTAATTAAAGTTGCAATTAATTCTTGTAAACGGGCAGATTTTCCAGCATCATTTTAACGTTATTTATATAAGCCTAACCTTCTTAATCTATGAGTATTATTTTTCCGCTGCACACATCGTCATTACTCTACTGTTCAGAAAGCAAGCAAAAATGTCGCCGCGTCATATAACAGCATTCCGTATGCGGCCGTCCGAGCACACTCAATCGTGCCTAGTGTGCGGTGTGCCGTGAGCCGGCTAGCACGCGATCTCTAAGCCGGTAATTTTTGGTAGTTTTCGGTATTTAGTGCTACCGGCATAGTACAAGGCTAACCTTCGTCGGAGTTGTCGGCGCAGTCGTTGACCGAGTTGTTGACAAGATGGCGGGGAATACAACGCTGATTGGAGCAGCGATACATCATCGTGACGTCATCACAGTCCGACGATGACGTCACCATTGCATCTACTATACACACACACACACACGACACCACTACGTGTACTGTATATAGATCGCGTGTCCCAGATAACTGTGCAGAATTGTCAAAACTTCGGCAAATTTGCACCGAACTTGATAAATTTTTGGCAGAAAGATGTCAAAGACGATAAATATTATGCGAGTTGCACCCTTTTTCATCTCACCCACTTCGCGTCAACGCACTACCGCGTCAAACGCAGATGTTCCAACAAAGTGCTGCATGACAAAAACAATTTTGCACATTTTTCCGGGATACGGTGTACAGAACTCTAGGTTTTCACTGTGCGATGCACGTAGGCATGGCGTTCTTGTGTGTTTCTACGCTGTCATGAGAACAAGAACAAGAATGGCAGACAATGCGGGCCTGGAGCTCTGGAACGCCCGCCTCATAGACGTAAAACATTTTTTAATGTTTTTCTTATAAAAGTTTAAAAACATGTTTTTATGTTTTTTTTATTTTCTTAATGTTTGTTTATTTTGTATGTATTTTTTAAATTTAAAAAATGTTTTTGTACTTTCTAATGTCGTGTTTTTTTGTTCTTGTTAAAACATAAACGTGCAAAATTACAAATGTGATTTATTTCTCATGGGCAAATTGCGTTCAGCTGTTTTTCATCTGTACATCCAGTATATTCCGGTTTTTAGTCTTTACAAATGGTACGTTTTTGTTTTTAATTATTCTTTGCGTGTATAATCTCGAAAAAATAGCGATTGGAAACATCTGCAGTTTAATGTTTTATGCATCTTTTTAATGATGTTTTTTTTATAAAATTGGAAAAAGCATGTTTTTAATGTTTTTATTTGCAAATCAATGTTTTTAACATCTGTGCTAAAACTCGAAATGCCAGAAGTTTGTTTTTATGCCAGCTCGAAACCCAATTTTGAGGGCCTACAAGAAATACTGTAACTCTACAGTAGTGTTTTTAGTTTTAAAATGTGTTCTACTCTATTTTTTTTATTTCTTATTACACAGGGTGCGGCAAAAATGGACCCCTAGAGTTTTTCGCCGTTTTCTCAGCAACCGGTTAAAATTTTAACTCGAAATTTTACAGTTTTATTTACAAAAACTTTCTACATTTAACTGCCAATTAAAATATGATTCCGTTGAAAAACGACGAAGTTATAGACTTTTTATCATGACCGCCTACCGATTTTTTTAGCATTCAAAACTGTTTCGGCTACAACACCAATTTAATAACATCGTTGAAACAACACAATTAAATAAAAATAATAATCAGATGCCAAAATTCCATTGTCACTGCGAATGTTCGAAGTGTTAACCGCCAGCTCAAAGCTACAACACCAGCCTACAGTCGCCTTATTTGAGGAATCTTTTACAGCCTTGTCGATCGGTCCCTATGGCAGGTTGCCCCAGATAACCTGAAGCGCTTCCTTGAGTTCAGCGCTTGTTTTCAGCTTTGAATTAAGCGTGCAGTAAGTCTCTAGCATTGCACCCCAAACGTGATAGTCTACTTGGTTTATTATATTCGGCGAATTTGGAGGCCATTGGTCTTTTGTGATGATATTTAAACAGCTGGCCCGCGGCCAGTTCTGTGCGCTGCATTGAGCGCTGTGTGTCCTGACGCGCCGTCCTGCTGGAAGATGAATCCGGTGGGCAGCCGGCGATTGCTTTAAAAGAACGATAATTTAGTGATAATTGATAAACAATATCAGAGCAACAAACTTCAACAGTTTACAAAGCTATGTAAGGGCGATATGAGTCAAAACTCGAAAACAGCAAAAATGGTTTTGGGGCGATATTATCGCGTGCTGAATTCCAGACTGGCCCTTACAAGACTAGCCATTCTAAATACTTGAAAAATATTACTGTAGGCATATATCATAAACAAAATTTCGTTGTAGATACTTTTACTAGGTGCCAAGCTAAGCTAAGTGAAAGCCGTTTTCGAGTGTTGACTCATATCGCCCTTATAAACTCATCGCCATTGTAAACTGTGAAAGCCGCTTGTGAGAATGTGTTATGTAAGTTTTTACTCAATGTAATTTAACGCACAGTGAATTTTAAAGTTAACATAATAATAAGTCAGTTTTTTAGTCTGCCCGGAAACGAAAGTTTACGGGAGGCTTATGTTTTGCTGAAATTTATTTTTCCCCTCGCGTAATCTCCGAGCTCCGTGGGCCGATCGCCGCGAAATTTTGCACGACGCTCAGAAGTATGTTGGATTTTATAATTCCAGTCCGAAATTTTGGGTGTGCCTCCCCCAAAAAATTTTTAGGGCCCAAAACATGCAAAATTTGGCCCGATTTTGGTCGACTTCAAAGTTCGGCGGCAAATATCTCCGAAACGAATAAAGATATTCAAAATCGGTGAGTTACTCGTTCAACAGCGATTCCTCCCGCGTTAGGCGAAAGAAGTCCGGTGAAGTTTGGTCCAGTAACCTTGGAGATCTCGATGTGGAATCGTACCCACCTAATTAAAAAAGCCCATTTTTCGCAAGACCATATGTATTTCGGCCCCTAAGGGGTGCTGCGCCCCCTAATTTTTACACGCGCTAAAAATGACCAAGTCTTACTAGCTCACCCCCACCGGGGACGCGGGCCCCCTTGCAACTTTTTTCAAAGGGGGGTCAAAAATTGGCTTAAAGTGTAGCGTATTAGCCGCGAGAACTTTGGAGCCACGGGGAGTTGTAGCTTCATGAAACTTTGCCACGTGACGTGCTGCTAGATGGGGGTGATAACGTGGGTGCAACTTTTTGGGGGTCACCGCCCCCTTAAAATTTGGGAAAGCTAAAAACGTCTAAAATTTAGTACGTTTTACGACAACTTTCGAGTTTGACCGCGAATATCTCTGGACTGGATAGAGATATCGACAAGCGGTAAACGGCGTTATCAAGCACGATTAATCCCGCGTTGAACAAAAAAATTGGGTGAACTTTGGTCCACTATCAATAACGGTTAGTTGGCTAATGTCTACCTACCCTAATCGACTTTTTCGGAAGACCACATTTCGGCCACTAGGGGTGCAGCGCCCGCAAATTTTTACACGTGCGATAGAATGACCAAGTATTGCTAGCGCTCCCCACACCGAGGACCTCCGTCCCCCTTACAATTTTTTAAAGAAGGTTCCAAAATTGGCCTTAATTGTAGCGAATTAACCACTATAACTTTAAAGCCAAATGGAGCAGCCTAATGAAACCTTGCCACGTGATGTTGTGCTAAGTGGGGCTGATAATGTGCATACAATTTTTTTTGGGGGGGGGGGCACCGCCCCCTTAAAATTTGGGGTAGCGAAGAACGTCCAAAATTGGGCTTGATTTAGGACAACTTTTAACTTTGAGCGCGAATAACTTTATTTCTGGAACTGATAGTGATATCGACAAGCGGTAAACGGCGTTATCAATTACCTTCTCTCCCGCATTGAACAAAAATTTGGTGAACTTTAACGGTTAGTTGGCTAATGTCTACCTACCCTAGGTCGTCACTGCGCGTTCTGCGTATTCTAATGTGTTGGAGTTCTGGCCACGTGAGTTTGCTACGAGAGGAATGTGTGCCCCCTAAATTGTCCCCGCAATCGGACTTAGGGCGCCGGGCGGACTCACGTTGGGCTTTGCCCCAAATTTCTACTTTTTTTTCCTTGCGTAATCTCCGAGGTCCGTCGGCTGATCGCCGCGAAATTTTGCACGATACTCGGAGCTGCGTTCAATTTTATAATCCCGGTCCAAAATTTTGAGGAGCCTCCCAAAAAATTTTAGGGGCCAAAAACATGCAAAATTTGGCCCGATTTCGGTCGACTTCAAAGTTTAGCGGCGAATGTCCCCGGAATGGATGAAGATATTCAAAATCGGCGAGTTACTCCGTCGACAGCGATTCCGCCCGCGTTAAGCGAAACAAGTCCGGTGAAGTTTGGTCCAGTAACCTTGAAGATCTCGATGTCGAATTGTACCCACCCAAAGCACATTTTTCGGAAAACCATATTTTGGATCCTAGTGGGTGCTGCGTCCCCAAATTTTTACACGCGCTAGAGAATGACCAAGTCTTAGTAGCGCACACCCCACCGGGGACGGGGACGCACCTTACAATTTTTTTTCAAAGGGGGGTCAAAAATGGGCCTTAACTGTAGCGAATTAGCCACTATAACTTTAAAGCCAAAGGGAGTAGCCTAATGAAACTTTGCCACGTGACGTAGTGCTAAGTGGGGCTGATAACATGCGTACAAATTTTGGGGTGCTTGGCCCGCTTAAAATTTGGGATAGCAAAAAATGTCTAAAATTCATCGCGACTTAGGACAACTTTCAACTTTGAGCGCGAATATCTCTGGAACAGATGGACATACCGACAAGCAGTAAACGGCGTTATCAACTACCGTCTCTGCAGGGTTGAACAAAAGAAGAACTTTGGTCCACTGACGACAACGGTTAGTTGGCTAAATTGTCTACCTACCCTAATCGACTTTTTCGGAAGACCATATTTCGGCCCCTAAGGGGTGCTGCGCCCCCAAATTTTTACACGCGCTATAGAATGAACAAATTTTGCTAGCGCCCCCCACCGGGGACCTGGGTCCCCCTTACAATTTTTTTTTCAAAGGGGGGTCCAAAATTGGCCTTAATTGTAGCGAATTAGCCACTATAACTTTAAAGCCAAATGAAGCGGCCTAAGGAAACTTTGCCACGTGATGTAGTGCTAAGTGGGGCTAATAACGTGCGTACAAATTTTAGGGGGCACCACCACTTAAAATTTGGGGTAACGAAGAACGTCCAAAATTTGGCGGAATTTAGGACAACTTTCAAATTTGAGCGAGAATATTTCTGGAACAGATGGAGATATCGACAAGCGGTAAACGGCGTTATCAACTACCGTCCCTCTCGCGTAGAACAAAAAAAATTGGGTGAACTTTGGTCAACTAACGACAACGGTTAGTTGGCTAATGTCTACCTACCCTAAGTCGACACTGCGCGTTCTGCGTATGCAAATGCGTTGGAGTTCGGGCCGCGTGACTTTGCTACGAGAAAAATGCGAGCCCTCTAAATTGTCGTCCAATTGGACTTAAGGCGCCGGGCGGACTCACGTTGGGCTTTGCCCCACATTTCTAGTTCTTTCTCAGAAGCGTGAGACGGCGAGCTTCGGTTTCGGTTTCGGTACGTGTATGACGTCGTAGTTTCGGTTACGCAACGAAACTAAAAAAAATCTAGTTTCGGTCGACCTCTACAGCGCACTGCAGCACTGATATAGCAGCTAGGCCTACAGCGTGGTCAGTCTTTGTACTCGCCACGTGCTGCTGTCAACAGCTGACCAGATCTGACCGGAAGCTGACCTCAGACTGGACGCAGATAACAGACGTCGGTAGAGCCAGAAGTCCACTAACCGGGTTCACGCATGCGCAATGAAACTACGATAAAACTGCCGTAAAACAACTGGTTGATTCTGTTTCCATGACAACGAGTTTATCGCAGAGCAGAACGTGGCGCTACGAAGTTACAGAGAGCTCTTGACCTCTCAGCACAATGCAGTAGGCCTCCCTATAAGTAACAAAATGGCAAAGATTGGACAGCACAACGCCGGCGCATGTGCACAATAAAACCATGACACGAAAGAATGTGTGCATTATTGTGCACTATATGTGACTTCGGACAGGCAGATATAATAATGGCTTCCGTGCGGACTGTGTCGGTTGGCTGTGAAGAGCTTGCTTCATTTATCCTTCATACTGCATCCATCAGTTGCTGCTGTAAAATGCCATGCACTCAGCGACTTCCCGACATGCACCGCAGATTAGAAACAGCGGCGTCGGCGGTTTTCCCACAGACAGCTGCGTATTTCTGACAATAGAATATATGGGTGCTCAAAATTTTAATTTTGGAGATTTTCAGCTCCAAATTTTAAATATTAACGTCTGTCTATTTATGCACTAGATATTGTTTATGCGTTGGAATATGCGTTGAAATATAGCGAGCGGTATTCTCCCGCTGCTGAAATAATAGAACTTATATAATTACTTTATTTCGATTTGTACAAAATGTGGCCCAATGAAACCGTCAGAATGCGGGATTAACTAAAGTGAAGCAAGGCTGCACAAAAGTAAAAAACAGATGCGCAACATCTTGAAATCTTGTGCATTTTGTTTTATGAGTTGTTATGCAACAAGTCATCCAACAGCAAAAAGTGGAGTATGAGATTATACCCGGTAGTCCTCGGGGAAATGGCGGCTCAAATAGAAGCTGAAAGATTCAAACTAATCGTCGTTCAGTGCACGCTATAGCCTAGTAAACGTATTAAACTGATGATCCGCAGAAGTCGTCCAAAGTAAACATAAGTAAGGCCATGGTTAAATGTTAAATATTATAAATGTACAAAACATCAGTTTATACACTTGTTGACGGCGACATGCAATGAGTGACACATCGAAAACAGCAAAAATCATAAAAAGGTGATATAACTCACCATCACATCGTTTACCTGTCAATGTGCTGTTGAATAATATCACCTTTTATGATTTTGGCTGTTTTTGATGTGTCAGTCATTGCATGTCGCCGTTAACAAGTGTATAAACTGATGTTTTGTACATTTATATTTGCTGTTTTATTACAATAACAAAGTTTTATGTTGATAGTCAATTATAAACCATCTGCTTTCCACGGCCATGAAGACACTAAACCTTAAATATTTTGGGGTCAAGATTTTGATCTTTAGGGATCACGTGACGTCATCGGAACGTGACCATCGAACTCGGCGTGGGCACTTTCCTATTGGTGGTCATCGATGACCATGCGTCTATCTTGCACCGTTACGGAGATACGGGGCTTCAAAGATTTTGGGGTCACGAGTTTGACCTTTTGGGGTCACGTGACGTCATCGATCACGTGACCATTGGACTCGGCATATGTGGTTTCTATTGGTGGTCCATTGGAACCATGCGTCTATCTTGCACCGTTACGAAGATATTTAAAGCCTCAGTGTTGCATTTGCCCATGTTAAAGGCCAAAAGTTCACTGCGCATGCTTTGTGTCACGTGACCTGTGGGTAGGGTCCAAAATAACCACGTATTTGGAATTCCCGAGGGCATATTGTCTATTCACTGTTCAACTTTTATGTACCTACGGTCGTTTATGGGTCGTTTATAGGTGAAATTTTTATACAGGAACGTTTTTGGCCGAAAATTTCCAAGTCCGTTTTTGGGCCCAATTTTCGACTTTGGGGAAATTTTTCAGAGGTTAGAATTTCGAATTTCGGTTCCCGAAAAGGTTTGACCTTTGCGTGAGGCCGCGTTGTCCGAGCCATCGCACGTGAAAATCCGCCGGGCGGTCTGATTTGTAGGTCGGTCAACAAAACAAGGTATATACTAGAAAAATTTTCGTTATATTTCACCCATTTGCCGAGAAGCCCCCAATGGACGGATTTGCACGAAATTTTGCACAGGGATCGTCTCGCGGACGTAATCATCTGTTTCAAATTTTGTGTCAATCGGTTGAGGGGTTTCGGATCTGCGCGGGGTCGAATTTTGCCATTCTCCATTGACTTAGCCGGTCACCATTAACTCAGGGCTGCGCTACCGCGCGCCAGTGATGCTTTTGTCGATAAATCAATCGGCGGCCAGAAACTGCGTTATCTGTCGTAGTTGATGCATCGTTATGTATCACTCCTTCGATCAGCGCGCTCTTCGCTCGCTCGGGACAATGGAACAGTTTATAGGCTATCAACCGAGACAAGGAGGCACATTAAACATCGATTTCTGGTAAATTTAGCGAAATAGTGAAACCGTTTCTGACGCAGATAGCTAGTAAGATATCAATCGAAATAAGAGACTAACAGTGTACGAGTGCAGGCTGCGGCCCTTTTGCTAGGCGAGCGACCAACGTCTTAAATCTCGATCACTGTCAAAGCCGATATTTTTAATTAGCATAGTCTTACTATATCAAACTAACAAATACAAATAATGCAATAAAAATAAAAGTGATATATCATATTTCTACTACCCACCGGGTGAGTCAGAAGAAATTATTTTCTGGAAGCATTTCTGCTACATCTCCGAAATTGTGGGAGTTTTTTTTCACCATATTCGCAGTATTTACACAAAAACCAGACCACACACCTGACAAATTTCATCATGACACTTGGCTTAATTTTAAAATTCTGACTGCTTAAACGTACGAAAATGGCATTTTAAAAGTCGACAAAATGACCAGGTCTAATTTAATCACGTATGTAACTAAGTAAGTAAGTAAGCAAATTGATATAACACACAGTGTCGACGGAAAGATCGCCGAATTAAACGAATTTTACAAAACGTCTGAACTTTGAGAAGAAAGTACTTACACGCTAGGCTGGCGCTGCGCTGGAGGAAAACGCAGTAGAACACAGACAAAGTCTGCAAACAGCGGAGAAGAAGTCGTCGTAGCGACCAGAAGCTGATGCAGCAGCCACGAGGAGCAGATCGTTCTTCTGCTAGCCGCGATCCTGTCATCTGTACCCTCATCAACCGCCTCGCGAACAACTCCAGCTGCCACAGGCCAGAGAAACAACAACGTCTAGAGTGGTATAGCAGCTTGACGACGATGATAATCAGCGAATATTACGAGCGCAGCGATTACTGCCGACAAGTGCGTAGAGTTTGCCGAAAGCTGATGATAACTATAACATTAACCACTTAAATTCAAACTCCACCACTTCCAAGTATTGGATGACAACAAGTCATACAACAAGCCGGTAAACGACGTGGCTCGCTACTTGACCGATCGTGCAGAACTCAACGTCAATCTTAGAAGCAGGACACACAGCAAGTCATTCATTGCGAAAACTACACACTTAACTGATCCGGACTTTATTGTGCGCATGCTATATAAAGACAGTTATTAGTCATGTTTTTAATTTTTTATTGCTTTGTAGTTTTATTCTCGTAACGTTTTGTGCGCAACTACCTGTTTGGTAAATGTTGCATTTGCCAACATTGTCTATTAAACGAAGATGTTATGTTATGTTCCGTTAACAGACGGACGCAGAAACATAGTCACAGACACCACAGACACGTAGTCTGAGAATAAGGGTCAGTTATGGTCTGCAGCATCGCGAGCCGACAAGCCGTTGGCTACATACAACATCTTGGCATGTCAAAACTCAAGACGTTGTACGTCTGTTGTGCAAATGTGTTGTACAAAATGTTGTACAACAAATCCGCCACAGACCGAAGTTAAGTGGAATTTGGGAGCTTCGTCGATGTCGTTCGCTAGGATCTGTCTCTGTTCTGATCGCGTCAGCTGACAACACTTGTCAGTCAAACATCAACGTGATATCACGGATATAGTCACTCCCGGCAGCTGTGCTCCAAAATCGTTGCTTAAAAAGTTTGGTGAGGGCACAAAGTTGCAATTTTTCGACAGACGGCCGCAAAATTCCGACAGAAAAGCTTACATCAGAGCTCAGAATATCAGCTTGGCCCCTCAATTCTGCCTAAATAGCGGATTTCCAGCCCAGAATTTTGTGTTTTCGAAAGCGAATTTTTCGATTGGCTAAAACTCAAGGGGAGGGCCTCTGGGGGAGGGCAAAGAGGCCCTCCCTCCCACGACGCGACTGCACGTAACACACGTAGATGTGACGCGCAAAATCCAGACAGCGCACGCAGTACGAGAATAAGCTTAAACGCGCATGTAGACTATAGACAAACTCTACAGAACAGAATGCGATTAACAGCTCTACCGGCGGCAACGACGAGTTAACTACACTAGCAGTGTATGTACGTATCCGCTAGGCTCCGCGGTACAACGCACTATATTAGTCTACCCAGAGAGTCGTGTGGCCCGCCCGCCCGCGAGCTCTGGGGCACCTGTTTATTCGCATTCTGATGATTGTGGCAGACTCCGGGTTGCAGCGTTTGCTAGACTAAACTCTTCGAAAAATGCTCGAAACACGTTTACGTAATGCCATTATGTCAGTAAGTAAATGTACACCATGTCTCAGAAAAAAACAGTCAAAATGTTTTTTCCGACAACTTTGTCAAATGTTTACTAAATTTGATAACTTTTGGCACAAAGATGGCCAAGACGATGAAATCATGCAATGTGCACTTATTTTTCACCTCACTTAATTTATATGTCAACGCACCGTGTGAAACATCAGTGTTCCAAATTCTTGCATAACCCTCAGTTATTTCCCAAGTGAACGACGACTTAATTAAGCACAAAATAAATCTCAATGTAAATTAGGCCTATTTAGCAGAATTCTAAGTTTGTGTAATGTCGCTTGCAAATCGCTTGCAAATCATCGAAATTTGTGTCCCAAACAAAGACAATGGCTTAGATGCAACGCCATTGGCCGATAGCGGAATCAGCAAACGACTAATCAAACGGCATTCATTTATCGCTTAGACGTGTTTCAAGCTCATCAGTCAGCTATTTTATTGTCTGCTGTTTTTACCATAAAATATTTAATACCACAAAATTATTAAACCACGTGGCACCCTTTGTTGAACTGATGATGCAAAGGTAAGCAAAACGATACAAATAACCACCGCGTAATGTAACAATTTAGAGCGTCTGCGTTTCACACGGTAGTGCGTTGACATAAATTAGGTGAAGTGGTAAATGAGTTAACCTTACATAATTTTATTGTCTTGGCCATCTTTGTGCCTCGATCAGATTCGGCCACTGGCTGACATTGTGCACTTTAAATATGCACTTGCTTTAAAAATTATTAAAGTTGGTGGAAATTTGACGACGTTATGACAAAAACAATTTTGACTGTTTTTTGAAACACAGTGTATAATGTAGAATGCCAAGGTCAAAAGAATCTGAGGCGCTGGCATAGATCGATAGGCTACAGGCGACACAAAACGCAGTACGAAAAGCCCAGCTGTCGCTAAGGAAAGCCGACCGTACCGCCTACGTCCAAAGCCCAGCGTCCGACTTTCAATCACAGAAAAGCGATTTTTTCAGGGGTGACACAGTTCCATGCACTTTATGTTAACGGAACGCTGCTCTCGAAAGCTACAATAAACGCTAGTTTAACAGATGTCGCACGTAGTCATCTCGCCAGGCGATATTAATAGCTACAGTCGTAAATAAACATCGCAAATTATATCGGACGCAAACTTCGCAAATTTTTCTCAAAATTAAAACGCTTTACTAGGGAAGACGCGCTACAGCCTATACAGTTCTTGTAGCAGTACTGACCTTCAAGGTCATTTATAAGGTCCATGATTTCTTTCTCATCTGATCGGAAGGGCGTATGCCACTTCCTATTAGAGATTAATAGTAACCTGACTCTATCTCTTGCTGTTTTCGAGATATGGCCAGTTTTCCATGGAATTTCCCACCCTTTTTTCACGCCCAAATTTGAAAATCCTCCTTTTGTTCTTGATCGCAAACTGAAATTTTGCATGCTTAAGTTTAAAGCACATGGCTAATTATTCATGTAAAACGATTCCCTACAACCTAACGCTTAGCCACAATACATTTGTTACAGACGACGGACGACGACGGACAGACGGAAGGACGAAAACCGTACCAATAGTTTGACCGTAAGTACGGTAGGCTAAAAATTTCTTCTGTTGCTTCCGAAAGTTTCGCAAACGTTATCAGAAAGATTATAGGCTAGGCTACGTGGAACGTAGATCGTTTGGGTGAAGAAGTGAGTAGGCCTATAGAAAATAGCAGTTAGGAAAAGTTACAAAAGTTGTTGTAGCAAACCATTCAGAGACGATTTCAATTAAGGCCTGTTATTAGCCTGAAATACGTGACTTAATCGCACCCACCACAGTCAGGAATCCCTGCATGGAACAGTTCTCCAACCGTGGCGTCCTTCAGGACGGTATTGTATCTGGACTGTTTAGCACGATTGTTACTTTGATGTACTGTGGATGCTGTACAAAGTCTGTCTGAATTGCCATAAGGCTTATAACATTTCAGTTAACTACAACAGTTACTGTAGGTCTACAATATAGACTTGATTGCTGAAAAACAATCAACATTAAAAATAAAACTAAAATGCATATTTGCATCTAAATGTCACTGTTTGTTTTTGTTTTTTCCACAAGTCTAAGACAAAGTCAAAGCCAAATGATTTTGCCAGAATTTTGTCATGCCCGCAATAGGCGGAGCTACCACGCGCCCGCCTCCGGCTACTTTAAAGAAACCCACCTAACGATACATCCCGGGGAAGATGCTAGCTAACCCACCTAATGATAGGCCTATACAATCGGCAGGACGCCACCTAACCCGGAGGTTAGTTTAGAATTCTCCAATCGAAGCGCGGCCGGGTAGGAGATTGCACGAAGTCCTCATTTATATACAGTCTACAGGGTGGGGCAAAAAAGTAGGCTAGCCACTAAAGTTTCTTGCTGTTTTCTCAGCAACAGTTTGGAGTTTTGCTTTGGAATTTCGCAGGTTTATTTAGTAAAACCTACTACATCTACCTGCTAAGTAAAATATGATTCTGTTGAAAAACGACGAAGTTACAGACTTTTTAACATGACCGCCTACCAATTTTTCAGCATTCAAAACTGTTCCGGTTACAACACGAATTTAATAACATCGTTAAAACAACACAGTTAAATAATGATCAGTTGCCAACATTCCATTGTTACTGTGAATGTTCGAAGTGTCCATCGCCAGCTCCAAGCTACAACACCAGCCTGCAGTCATCTTATTTGAGAAATCTCTCACAGCCTTGTCGATCCGTCCCTGCGGCAGGTTGCCTCAGATAGGCTAACCTGAAGCGCTTCCTTGAGTTCGGCGCTTGTTTTCGGCTTTGTTCTAAGCTTGCGGTAAGCCTCCAACATTGCACCCCGCACATGATAGTCCATTGGGTTTATTTGGAGGCCAATGGTCTTTTGTGATGAAATCTGGACATCTGGTTCTCAGCCAGTTCTGTGCGCTTTGCGGCGTTGCCCGCTGTGTGTGCTGACACGCTGTCCTGCTGCAAGATGAATCCGGAGGGCAGCCGGCGATTGCTCTAAAGGAACGATAATTTAATGATAATTTCTAAACAAAATAAATTACTGTTTATCAAAACGTTGCTGTTACGTCATCTGCAGTAACGTGGTAACCGGTTTTAAAAATTAAATAGCATTTTTAGCTTAAACATTTTTAATGCTAAAAAATCGGTAGGCGGTCATGTTTCTACTTCGTAGTTTTTCAACAGAATCACATTTCACTTGGCCGTCAGATGTAGGACGTTTTAATAAATAATTCTGTGAAACTTTAGATTAAAATGCCCAAAATTAGCTGAGAAAACAGCGAAAAAACTTTAGGTTTCTACTTTTTGCCCCACCCTGTAGTCGTTAACATTAGCCTAATCTTAAGCTTACGAGAAAAACGGTGATAGGTCTAAACACCGTGTGATCGTACGTGTAAAATGTTCGGAATTTTTATAAACGTTAAAATACTTTTTAAAAACCAAAATTGATCTGAATGTTTTCCAAAATAGACTTATTTCACCAGTGTGCCAATTTCAGTTCAAACTTTAAAGTGTAATAGATCAACGTCACCTAACATCAAAAAGCTCGCGAAAATAACTCATAATCACGCAAGTTGTGATGCATAACAAGCTTTGGGTAGAAGTCTCAATGGAGATGGTAAACTTTGACCTCACTTGCTTCATATCTGACCGACGTTTTACTAGCAGATCAAAACCGAGCGGATCAAGCGCCGACTGCAAACTAAGCCTAAATTGGACCTATTTTACTGACAACGAGTAAGTCGCGTGGTAACTAAACGGACGGCCGCATATCATGCTGATACTCGGCGCCGACATTTTTTCTGTTAATTTCTTATCGTAAACGTCAGACACAGCTGTCGCAGATCGATTCCTATCATGTCGCGAGTTCCTTGGACTGGAAGGTTTTTTTGTTCGCTTCTCACTGCGCCGTCCCGATGTTTAACGTGTGTCGCATTTTTTATTGATCGTAAAGTTGCTGTGTTCAAACGAAAAAATTTAGTTTTAAAAGCGTTTTTGCCGATAAAAAATGATTGGCACCATCACCGTAGCCACAGAAGCGCAAATGTATAATAAACCTACTGAAACAAAAACCAAAGTAATTTGATAAAAGGCTCAATCGCTGATCGACGCTGCCACCTCATCGTCATCATCATCGACAACCGTGGGCTCAATGCCCGTTGGTGTCTGACGCCATCGTTACTGTCGCTGCCCACCGCTGCCTATCTAGGGCAGCGTGGCTTAACTCCTGCAGGGTTGCCCCACACCACTGCTCAATGTCATCTGAC
>Ga0056128_1002606_pt1 | contig 21530 bp, 10 predicted proteins | sample WorMetLIZISLAND2_FD_71113 | JGI IMG/M metagenome (GOLD analysis project Ga0056128, IMG submission 71113) | Marine gutless worms symbiont microbial communities from Max Planck institute for Marine Microbiology, Germany - Olavius geniculatus... ... | reverse complement strand
GCACATTGACACACAGTCAGTGTGATGCGGGCAATATCACCTTTTGTAATTTTTGCTGTTTTCGATGTGCAAGTCCTTAAATGTTGCCGTTAACAAGTGTATAAACTGATGTTTTGTACAGTACATTTATTGTAGGTAAAAGGTCAAGATGGTCAATTTGTATAGCGCATCGTTGCGTAAACACGCCAGTCACGCCTCTAATGCGCTTTCGTCACTGACCAGAGCCGCCGGCCGCCTAGCCACCACGTGCAGCCTGTCAGCCTGCAGACACAGGCTAGCGCAGCAGCCAGGCCAGGCAGCCCCAGTCAGTTGTACCAAGGTCCCCGCCTTCCGTAGCCCATATAATGGGTTACTAGGCCCTACTCATTTAACCGACCCCGGAAGGATGGCAGATGAGTTGGCCTTGTTGGTTGACTCATAGCGGACGCTTTACCCACAAAGTGGTCACACGGCCATCCATCAGTCTAGCGCAGGATAGGGAAAGTTCGCCGGCCAGGACCGACGTTCTATAACCACTATGCTATGCCACCAACGTCATTAGTCATTGGCTGACGCGTACGTAAGCGTAATCACGTACTCACATAGTCACCGACGTCGTTAGACGATGCCTACTGTAGTGCATTACTGCTTGCCCATTGGTCAGTTCGTCAAAAACTAAACCACGTCAGTTCAGTTTAGACAGTTTGAATTGTGAAAAATTAGCTGGGGGTTGAACTTTTCGATGGTCGGAACCCGACCAAAATTGTGATATAAATCCTATGTATATAGTATATAGCTGACCCCCAGAACATAATTTGACAGTGTGTTAATTAAAGGCATAAAGAAAACAGTTGGGGGGTTCAACCCAAGCCCCCCCGACAATTCAGACACTGAGTTTAGATTCGTCGCTCTGTATGCGCCTTAACAAGAAAGAGGAAACTCAATATCAAAAGGATGTCACGTTTTGCCCACCATGTATAAAAGCACATTGCATAATACTGCAGTCAACGCTCATGGGATAAATTGGCAAAATGTTCAACGGTTGTTAAATTGTGAAAGTTGCTAAAAGCGGTCGCAGCGTCGAGCGGTTAAGGCGTGTACTGTACAAAGCGTCAAAACTGAACTGAACGAACTGCACTGCAGGGTTGCGAACGAGTTCATTCCAGTTGCGTTACACTAACAAACTGCCGACTCAGTTCATTTAGGTTCATTATATACTAAGCGTATTTATTCCAGTTTGTTTCTGTCGCTTTGTACAGTACACGCGAACCCCGCGGGGTTCCGGGTCACTGTTCCGATGCAGGCCCGTCGAGCGGGAGGGGTAGGGTAGTTACCCCGGGCCCCGCGACGTTTAAAACCCCGCCGTCGCTCCGAAATATAAAATACACCAGAATGCACCTTTTTGAAAAAACAAATTCAAAAATTTTCTCCCAAGGGGGCCCCGCAAAAATGTTTTTTTGGGGGCGATAATGTTTCCTCGGGCCTCGCTGTGGCTCTCGACGGGCCTGGGACGACGCTATTCCGACAGACTTCTAACACTAACCCTGTCTTTATGTTATGTTATCTTGCTTCCAATTACACGATCGATTTTTTCCTCTCTGAACCTTATTTGTCAGCTAATAGTCCATCGGTTCCTGTTGCCGATCTGCCTGCAGCTGGCACATGTTGCCTGCTGGTGCCACCTGTCAGACTTTCAACAGTCGGTAACTGGACTTTCACGGTTGCTGGATCTCGTGTCTACACTTTGCCGGAGGACATCGACATAACAACATCTCAGCCACTTTCAGCGTTTTGTCGCCACTTGAGAACCTGGCTCTTCAGAAAGTCCTATTCAGACATCATTAGCTGAACTTGTTTACTTAGAACTTTCTGCTACTAAAGCAACTCTGGATGACTGATCGGAATTCAGCGTCCCGTAAGTATCCGCGGCTCAGTCTAGATGTATTCGTAGTAGACGGAGCCCTGGAGCGTCAGATATTTGCCGCAGCTGTCGTTGATCGGCTGGTACTGGTAGCCGCTGCACGCGTCACGCTCGTGTGATATTCTGTCGTACGAGCTGTCGATCATCGACGTCGTCCACCGATCACTGCTGACCGGTGCCGGGGTCAGGTAGCCGTTGTCGTCGTCGCAACAGACTAGGGTCGTCGTCGTCGTCGTCCTAGGACGTTCGTACGACGACGGTCGCGGCTCGTACGCGTCGTCGCCGCGCAGTACGTCGTAGTAGTTGGACTGATGATCGCTGACCGGTGACGACAGACTCAGTGTGGCACCGGCGACGCGCTGTGACGGCGACGCCATCAACGCGTTCAATGAACTCATCTCACCCCCACCACTGCATACGGCGTCACAGAGAATCAGAATCAGAATCAAAGCACATTTGTATAGTCAGTGACGTGGCCAGAAATGTGAGCTGGGGGGCATACCATCCCTTCCTTTCTTTCTCCTCCAGTCCCCTATCTTTCCATTTTCTCCCCTTCCCTTTTTCTTTCCCTTTCCCTCTTCTCCCTCCCCCGAAATTCCAGTTATAGAGTGTCTGGGGGAGCGCTCTGAATTCCTCTCAGCGCAGCGGGTTTTGGGGCAGAATTTGATGCATTATAGCCTTAAAATATGAAATCTGATGGCAACAGTTTTAGGGCTTACTGTTACGCAGAACTCGCCGTTTCTTTCCTAGCGGTAGCTGTAACCATCGCCGGTACGTTTATTTTGCCCACACACGTAGGGATGGCCAGGCTGAGTTGGCCTGTGTGACTTGGTCGAATACGAAGACGGTATACCCACGAATGGCTCAGCGTCGAGTAACTTCGTTGATGCGACAAACGACGTTACCGCTACACGAACCCGCCACAATCCGAAAGGGTATCTTATTCTGCAATATTGCGTGTTTTCACCTAAGAATGATAAGACTTTAACCGGGTATTAACCGTTTGATTCTCAGGTAGACGCATGCGACTCCGAGAGTTACAACCGCCGCGGTCAGAACGATTCCAACCACCGCCACTGCAGCCAACACGACGGCCGTACCATCTGCACCGACAAACAACCAAACTAATGAAAATTAAATTATTTAAACACTTTAAAAATCAACTGCACGATCAACAGGAATAAAAATAGAGCAACTTTAAGTTTTAAGTTTTATTTTTCTAATTCTAGAATTCTAATCTGGGTAATCTGACTTTTTCAGATTCTGAGCTATACAGCCATAACAGCGCCGACTTACCAGCCACTGACCCGAACGTAATTCGGCGCACTGAATCGCTGGGTGGACGGCACCCACAAGATTGGATAGACCTAATGACAAACAAATTTGTTACAAAGTAACAACTTAAACGTCTAAGTATCGTTCTGAAACGTACTTATTACATGACAGTGATCGACGGTGAGTTCTGCCTGCGAATAGGTGCCGTATAGACAGACCCGAGTCACGTTTCGGTCGTCACGCTTGAGTGGAGTGAGATTACGGGCAGTTAGGATAGATAGGCGACAAAAGTAGCTAGGTCCTGAAATAAAATTTAGCAAGCTATAGTGCATTACGGACGGCTAACCGACGACGGTGGTCTGTGCCTGATGAACGCCGCTAACCGCTTGGGCATGTATCGGCTTGAACTGTGCGGTAGACTGTCGCATCAAGTCGTTGAGTTGTGATGGCAGGGGAGTCGAGGGGTGACGACTTGGGTTCAAGTCAGTCGAGCTGATGGCCGGAGTGCTGTGTCGATGACCTATTGTTTCTGACGCGGATACAGTAACGACTCCACCGCTTTGTTCCGTTGTTGTCACCGTGTCCGTGTCGCACCGCGACTCATTTCCTGTAGACATGATGTAAGTAGGCCTATGATAATTATGTAGTAATTAAGACATTTTTTTCAAATAAGGCTAATATATTTGCAGCTGTTAACGCAGCAAATTATGATATTGCCAGACTTCGCCGCCGGTTCACTTGATGAACCGAACGTACTTAGAACAACGCCAAACGGCTGCCGACTCTCAGAAGAAACCAATCTGCAATCTCTCAGCTCGAGCCTCGAGCACAAGCGTAATGCTGAAACAGAATACGATTGAATACGAATAATACACGTATTCGCATTGCAGATTTCGACTGCTCTGAAAACAAGAAAAAAACGCAATCAATCAGTTAGACTTAATGAATAAACAGATCGATCATCTTTCAATAAATATTTCGTTTAACGCAGAAAGGAAACAAAAAATAAACGACTTTGAATTTTCTCCAGTCTGAGTTTGAGCACGGACAAACGAGCGGCAGCAAACATAAAAAAACTGATATTTATCATCGTATCGTTTGAATTTTAATATGCTGCTGAGAAATAATTATTTTCGTTTGTGATCTTTGCTGTTATCGACGTATTACTCAGTGCGTAAAGCCGTGACAGGGGCCTACATAGTGTACGACTATACACGGTGTTTCATAAAAAGAGACCCTTTGTTGTTTTTCTCACAATTCACTCAAATGATAATCAATTTACATAAAATTTTTACGAGTTGTAGCAAAAAATATTGATTCAAAATAGTGCAACAAAATATGGCAGTTGATTAAATATTTTTTGCTAATCGTGACGTAATGCTGACATCATAATGTGTCAGGGGTACAAGCTTGATAGTCTCAACTGGTGCTATCAGTTGCTACCCAGCTTCGATGGTGAACTCAATCTGGTTCGCTAATAAAAATGTTTATCGTGTCAGCACTAAACAACACGGGGATATGAAATCAAGCGTCTTATTAACTGTGATCCAAAAACGCAACCATTTTGCAAGCTCGGTGTGGTAGTGCACTGTCTTGCTCAAACATGTGAAAGTCCAACTATCCCCACAGACGCGTAAGTGCGATTGCTTTGCACGTTTTTGTGGCTGCAACTGTAAAACTTCAAAAATTTGTCATCAGCAAACCAAACTGTTCACCATCGAAGCAGGGTAGCGATAGTCAGCACCAGTTGAGACTATCAAGCTTGTACCCTTGACACATATGATGTCAGCATTACGTCACGACTAGCAAAAAACATTTAATCAACTGCCATATTGTGTTGCAATATTTTGAATTAGTATTTTTTTAGCTACAACTGGTAAACATTTTGTGTAAATTGATCATCATTTGAGTGAATTATGAAAAAAACAAAAAGGGGTCCCTTTTTATGAAACACCGTGTAGACTGCAGTAATGCAAACAAGACGTTTTTCCAAAATCAACACTTTTCATGCAGCATCTCTATAAGACTACTCAGTCACATAAACTGCAGATGTTTCAAGTTTGACATTTTTATTATCATGCAGGCACGAATGGGTTTGACTTTGAAAACAAACAGTCCATCCATAAAGCGCTCAAGGACCTCCTGGTTGGATTCATGCGATCGGTTCATTAAAACAGAATCGCAGCGACGACGTCAGATCGAACTTGCAGAGTTCTTGCGGTGATTTCCGCAATGTCCTCAATATGACAACCATTAACCCGACCGAACGAATAAACCACGTGGTCATAACTTGTCACGTGACACGTCGTGATTTAGTCCAGATGTATGTATGCGGATTGTGACGCTATAGTGCATTGTCAGCTGCTGCAGCCACCCAGACGTACTCAGCTAACAATGCGTTCAACTGATCATAATGCATCGTGATAAGCTATCAGCTAATACGTATATTCCGGCCGGTCTGCTAATTTCATCATATATACCTTGTGATGCAAAGATTCTGCATGTGACTTATAGGCCTAGTATTCCCGCACGGCATCCAAATTCTCGCTAGGGCATGCTTAACAGTATTCGATCACCATTAATGCCACTCGGCCTCTGTTCCTATTACTATCAGCGGTGTAGTGGGTCAAAAGACGGTGAGCAGAAAGTTGCAGATTTCGGAAAGACATCTCCAAATTTTCGACAGAAGAGATATAGAAGGGTGTTCAAATTTCAACTTCCAGTCCCAAATTTTGCATTTTTGAAAGTAAATTTTCCGACAAGAAAGATATTTACGGCAGACTAAAATTGGGGGACTCCTTCCCTGCTACGAGGTCATTTATGCATTACGCAACAAAAAATATTTTCAAAATAAAAATGCACAACAATGCCCATCGATTAGTAAAATACCGCTATAATAAAGCTTACTTACTGACTGCAATAAAAAGGAGGAATTTTTACAAAACTCTTCATGCGCGGATGACTGCCAGGTGTATTTTCGAGCGGCTCTTGCATACGACACTCTTCTCTTATACCCCGTTTACAGATAATAGCTGGTTTTAAGAGTGCACGACGACGTGCGCTCTTAGAGCCAGCTTTAAGCTCCAGTCTGCTTGTGTAAACGGGGTATTAATTTTACATCTTCGACGCCTTGCAGACATCGTAACGGTAAGCTGACGCGGAGTCAGCACTAGTCAGATGAAGTGAGTTCAGCAAGATCGTCACATTACATAAGCTAGTGGCGGCAAAGGCAAATTTTCACAAACACGTTAAAATTTATACAGAAACAATTCCCCACCCGTAAATTTTAGTATTTTCTTCTTGTCGACTATTTTTTCCTCAAAAATATACAATTTGGAGCTGCATATCTGCCATATGGAGAATTTTATATACCGGTATATCTTTATTCAAAAGGCAGCAACACAACACGCACAAAAACGAAAAAAGAGAAAAAACATGCAACACAAACAATCAATGTCGAAATTTAGTGGCAAATAAGATTTTAAACAGCCAAAATCTATTTTGTCGAAAGTTTGCAGCTGTGCGTCGGAAAAGTGCAACTTCTGCCCGCTGCAACTTTTTAAACGCACGTCGCCGCTCTGACACTCGCCTGGTGGCGCCTCGTGGCGGCCGCGGTAGACAATTCCTGCCAGGTAGGTGGATATCGCTGGCCGCTCGTTGGACATTTCGTATGTCAGGCGATCCAGTCTGCGTACATACCTGCAACGATGGACGCGCTGAGAGACGTAAGACAGAGACAACATATGGGATGCATAATAAAGCTAATAATTATAACGGCCATAGTATACGACAACGTATCAATGGATGGAGCGCTATGTGCTGTGGCGTAGCCAAAATGTGAATTAAGGGGGGGGAGGTTCCTCCACCTTCCCATCTCTTGCCTTTCCCATTTCGACACTCCCTTCCCTTTCCCTCTTTTCTCATCCCTTCTTACCCCCTCTCTTCCCTTTCCTTCCGTTTTTCCTCCCCTTGCCTTTAAAAAGCGTAGATGTAAAAACATTTTTAATGTTTTTTTACAAAAGCTTAAAAACATGTTTTTATGTTTTAAAAAGATTTAATGTTTTTAATTTTTTCTTATATTTTTTTTATTTTTCAATGCTTTTTAATGTCGTGTTTTTTGTTCTCGTTAAAACATAAACGTACAAAATTACAAATATGATTTATTTCTCAAGAGCAAAATGCGTTCAGCTGTTTTTGATCTGTAAATTCAGTATATTCCAGTTTTTAGTCTTTACAAATGGTAGGTTTTTGTTTTTAATTTTCTGAGTTAGATATTCTTTGCGTGTATAATGGCGAAAAAAATAGCGATTGGAAACATCTGCAGTTTAATGTTTTTATGCATGTTTTTATAATGTTTTTTTATAAAAGTAAAAAAAAACATGTTTTTAATGTTTTTATTTGCAAATCAATGTTTCAAACATTTATGCTTAAAAGTAGATCCTCAAAATCCAGCTAGATGGTTTGGAGAGCGCTGGGAGATGCAATGAGTCGTCGCGCGGTAAGAGTGGACCAGCAAGCCAGAGATGTGCACAAGACCTACTAAGCCGAGACCAATGCGTTGAGCGTTTGGCCTGAGACGAGACCGAGACGAAACGTTTGTAAGTCTCGAGAAGGAAATGTCGAGATAGATCGAGATCACATCTATGCAGCAAGCAAGCGTGCTGCATATATAAAAGTTCACAAGTTCACATGACGTTCGATCTCGCTCCCGTTCGTCAAATAGCCTCCCACCACTGCACGCAGAGGTGCCAGTACAGTGGTGACCGCGTGTTGGGAGATTTTCTTTTTGTTGAAAAAAGCGCCTGCAGTCGCGGCAAAATTGTGCAAGGTTGTATTCTATTTGGGTTGCGCTGTTGGTGCTCACATTAATCATTCAGCTTTGCTGCGTCGTCCGCACTGTCGGTTTAACTAGCTTGCAGTCTTCGCTGTTGCATGACTCAACATGCGAATAAAGGCAATACTTTTAGATACTACTTTTGTTGTTGAAACTTTGCACTTTTCTGTTGGAAAATTGTAAGCCTAACGGTCTGCCTGACCCCGCTCCGCAAATGTTTAATCGTGCAAGACGCCCATCTGTGCAGTAGCTATAGCCTGCCTTTTAGTCTGGTCGGTGACGTATATGAAGCGTGGCGACAGAGCGATTCCGTGGTACCGATCTCCAGGACGAGAATACAGCAACCGGCGTTCAGTGCCGTCAAGTCCACATCGCTCCACACGACCTAGCTTACCGTCCACCCAGTACACCGTCCGCTCTTTTGCACAGCGCAATCAACACAACAAACAAACCGAAGTAATTTCGCAACAAGCGGAATTGCAGCGAACATGTTATGCTATATTTCGAGGAAAAAAGATCGTATGGGGTCGGACGGTACCGTTGGATACGATGTGTAGTTTCTATAAGCTTATCTGTCTATAGTAACAAATATTTAGTTTTGTCGTTGCAGGGAAAGCAAAGGCACAATTGTTCCCCTAACTTTCTGGCTGTCAGAAAACCGAGAAAATAGTGTTCTTGTTGGAAAATTTTTGTCCAATTATAAAAAAAACTTAGAGCTAAAAACCCATTTTAGAAATAATTAATTATTCGAAGCAGACATGTAGTACAATATAAAAATAATAAAAACAAAAAAAAATACAAAAATACACCGTAGTACAAAATACTACAAAAGTACAAATTGTGCTGTACGAGTGTGTTGTACAGTGTACAGTAAGTTGTTAAGAGCAAAATTAGGAAAGACTGGGGATGCTATTTAATACAATCTTACTCATGCCACGCTGCTGTCGCTGTCAAGTGAAATTTTATTCCGTCTATAGTGACTTTAGCAGGGGGCGCAAGTGTGACGGACAGACAGACGGACAGACATTGCTATGGTAACAGCTGTTGCAATAGCCCGCATCGCCGGTAAATGTAAGTTAACGATTGATACTATCGCTCAAAATCAAAAGCTTAGCCAACACGTGCTCTAAAAGTAATGAAGTCCTCAGTATATTAGCCTACATCAATTTTTCTTTCCATCCGTCTTATTTTTGAAACCAGCCGTATTAATAACGCAAAAACAAATGAAAACAAGATTTTTAAAAAGCAAAGCTCAATGTGCTAGCTACGTATTCGGTATTATGTGGTTAGCAAATAGTGTGATTAAAAACCATCGCGCTTGAATGACCCTGTCAGTCTAGTAGTGCTGACAAAGTGTCTTATCTTACCCTGCAGATCGAGAGTCAATCCGTACGGCCAAATGATTTCACCAACTGCCACAAACGTTCGAGCTGCCGATGAAGAATTGACAGCAATAGCGTTGATCGACGGCGTCGCACCGCAATCGGTGAAATACAACGTTCTACAATAATTTTGTGACGTTACAACAAACCGACGATATGTTCATCATCTTTATAGCATTAATAACCATCGGTTAAAGAAAGAAGAAGCGGTATAAAATAAATTTATCGCATCAGATTCTATCTCGAGCATAGTTTCATTAGGAAGATACCACGTTCAGCGTGCATGATTCTACGTACGCCATCACACGGAAATTCGGAATAATGAACAAGAAATTTGAGCTAATGCTCACGAGACGCGCGAAAGCATATAGCAGTTCCGGTTTACGCTAAGTTTATATACAAATACCAAATTATCTATCTGGATCGCATAACGATAGCAACGTGGCGCCACCTTGTGAATGATATAGACTTGTGTCGCAGCCCGAAATCGCCAAAAAATCCATAAAACCCCCTATTTTGGCGTTCAAGGTCATTCAATGTCATTGAATTCGGCGCCAATTAAGAGCCAGTGTACGACTTACTATTAGTGATTAATAGTAACCTAGACCCTATCTCGCGCCGTTACTGGGATACAGCGACTTATTGGCCCAAAATTACAAATTTTGCCCACTTTCTTCTCATTTAACGCCCTCGTTCGGGGTGACCCTCTTCGAATTTATGGAAAAGCTTTACGGTTTTTTTATAACTAGAGTCTTCCAAGCACCCGATGGTGAAGATTTGGTGATCCTAGCTTGCACCGTTTTTGACTGATCCACCCGTGTGACAGACAGACAGAATTGCGATGGCTAAGACGCGCTGAAAGCAGTAGATACTTTCGCGCGTAAAAATGTATAATGTTGCTTAAATGTTTTCAGACTGAAGTTGGAGTCATCAGGATTGCATACGGCAACGTGCACATCGCAAAACTAGAAACGATCAGAAATCTCAAACCTCCGCTGAGAACAGTGCTGACATCTGGCCAATACAGATCTACAGTAATAATAATGATACTTGCCCTCGTCGCACACTCCTCTCCAAACACCCTGTCCAAAACTTCATCAAAATGTCTGGACTCGCAAAAAAGTTAACAAGTAATTGTTACCAAACTGAGTAACAATACAAGAAATTTGGGCTAAGGCTCACGAGACGCGCGAAAGCCTATAGCAGTTCCTGTTCGCAAACTGTCAGTTTATCACCAGCTGTTTTTCACGAAAGACTGGCCAACAACGGTAAAATAACGACTTTTACGGGGGTACCGCTCTTTATGCCCTCATGCGCAGGTTTCCTTGAACCTAGAAAATCGAGACTTAGACCATCGAAATCTACGTTCAATGCTGAAAATTTCATATACAGCTTGTCTATGTCTATCTTAATTATTTTCAGCGCAATTCGCTCTTGAAAAGTGTCTCTCAGCCAAAAATCGCCAAAAAATCCATAAAACCACTATTTAAGCGTTCAAGGTCATCCAAGGTCAATAAAATCGGTAACAACCGAGAGCCAGTGTACGACTTCCTATTAGTGATTAATAGTAACCTAGGCCCTATCTCGCACCATTATTGAGAAAATACAGCGACTTATTGGCCAAAAATCGCAAATTTTTCCTACTCCCTTCTCATTTAGCGCCCTCGATCGGGGTGACCCCCTTCGAATTTATGAAAAAGCTTTACGGCTCCTGAAACTAGAGTCTTCCGGGCAGCCGATGGTGAAAACTTGGTGATCCTATCTTGCACCGTTTTTGACTGATCCACCCATGTGACGGACCGACAGACGGACGGACGGACAGAATTGCGATAGCTAAGACGGGCTGAAAGCAATAGCTGCTTTCGCGTGTAATAAAACGCCTAGTCATGCACATTTCACGAAAAAAGCGACTGCACTTATTTAGTAAAAATTAAACTGAACTGACCGACACTGAGAATGAAGAACGATGTCTCTTGGCTTCATACCGGGCTGCCGCAACACGACCCGGTGATGGCTACCGTTTGTCGATATCTCTGCGATCTTTGCATCATCTCCTTCGTCCGTATAATAGAGCTTCTGGCGCGAGCTGTCCAGTGCCAAGCCAATCATTTTCACCTGTCCCACTGAATTCATCCAAAACAAGCTGTTTATGGACAATGTTCAGTATAACCCTATATTGTGTACCTTATGTGGTGAATACACGAGATCAAGAGATCGTCGCGACAGTCGCCTGGATCAGAGCTAGGCGGTAAGCACTATAGCATTGCTGTATAGGCCTAATAGCAGTCCACAATAATAAGAAAAGTAAGACAGAATTACCCTATCATGATTGTAACGCGCTTGCATAAGCCCAAATTCCATCACACGTACGACTTTCACCGAGTTCACCGAGTTTCGGTGAAAGTCGCAGACGCGGAACATGAAAGTAGCGGACGCAAACCATGAAACGGGGAAGTCACGGTGAAGTTTCGGGCTTTCAAACGATCTCGACATGTCGAGATGGTCGCGGCACAGTCTGTGACAAGTCTTCGACAAATCCGCTTGTGTCGCTGCAATGGAATTTAGGCCGTGACAAGACACGGAGAAAGTCGACGTAATGGAATTGAAGTTTATACTGAGCACTGCGAAGAAAAAAGTGCCAGAACTGACAGAGACGACTTAAGAGGCATTCACACCATGAACGTAAGTACGGACGTAGGCCTCGATAATACTCACCGGCTCTGTAAACAGTAGAGGGCCGTACGATGGCAGGCGGTAGTGTCATCTGAAGGCTGACAATGCTGGCTTGAGCGACGTCCGTCCAGTAGAGGATGCGACGCAGATGATCGTGTGCTATGGCGACCGGACGACGATCTCGATCTAAATCCGCTCTTAGCAGCCGGACAATTCGACTTCGACCCAAACCCAACTGATAGATGTTACGACCCCCTGTTTCAGTAGTGATTACGAACTCGCTCTCAAACAAATCTGCACAAGTTGACTACCTGCTTGTGATTCATTTATTACGAACGATATCATTCATTAAATCAACCAAAGAGGTTATGTGATTGTGAGAAAGCATTTTTAGTTTTTCAGTTTTTTGGGCTTTTATTTATTTGCTGGTTTATTTTGTAAAACTGCAGAAAAAGTTACAGACGGATTTGGCTTAAATTTTCAGGAAAGACTGGACTTGACCTGTTTTACAGATGATTAGATTTTGGTGGCGCTGCCACATGGCAAACACAACAGAAAAATGGCGCAGGTTTGCGCTCTCTGAGTGCCCTTCTAGTTGCTACGTGTAAATAGCGAAGAAAATGGCCTATACATGTGCACTTTGCCTGCCACACCCTGTAGCAATAAGGCATTATAATCATGCATCGTGCGCTGCTACTGGAATATCAAGATGCTTTCGATCAGTCATTCAGTCTATACGAAATGCATAATACTGTCATAGTTTTTCTTGGACCTGACAGCTGGCTCAAATCACTAAAAATTCAAAAACAATTCTGCACTGGGGGCCTACATTATAAAGCAAACGACGGCGCCTAGTGCCGACGACCGACATGTTGCGGCCGTCCGTGATCTCCCAGCGGCAATGTAGCCGTGCACGCTAAATCTGCGTTAGGCCTATTATTCAGTTCTTGTCGTTGCTGATAACCTTTGATTTTATGAACTGAAAATTAGCACATCGTTTATGTCTAACCTGAAAAACGTTAACAACAATTTGTGTATTTTATGCCTTTTTGTTCTCGGAATAGGAAGTCGTACGGGACAGATGTACAAGCGTGCAAGACGCGCAATGCGGCACGATGGCTTGCCTGTGGTACGGCAACATAAAATAAATTTTACTAGTGAGTATATTATAAGCTATAGGTTTCTTTCTACATTTCTACACCAGTAGCGGCGAGGTAGAAAGGGACTCTGAAAATCTAGAACGCGGAGGTGAGGAATGGGGAAAAAGTTAGCGCGACTGTGGGAGTGTCGTGAGCTCCCCAGCAGGGCGGAAGAATTCGCCACATGCGCCATAGAACGCCGAATGCCCCGCCTATGTTCATACTTTGCTATATTGTGTTCCAGTACTGAGCCTCGCTGCTGTCTCGTTAGCGATGCAGATATAGCTCAGAAGAAGTTGGTGGGGAAGCTTGGCCATTTAGGGGAAGGGCTTCAGTCCCTTACCAAGATACCCCCAATGGCTGGGGGCGCGACCGTTTTTACGTACTATCGGAGCACATGTTTTCGTCGCTGTTATCTCCGCAGTCGTCGTCCTTGTCACACATGTACTGGTATGAAACACAGGCACGTTCATCAGCGCATCGGTATTTGTCTTGACAAACGTCAGCTACACGCAAACAATCATGTTTACGGGTACTGCAATTTTCGGCCGACCGTACTAACGGTCGAGCCCTTGTCACAGGCTTCTGTCTGTTTTCTGTCTGTCTGCCTGTAAGGTATGTATTGTGGCTAAACGACACATCTTACCGGAAAACTGCCTGGACAGCTACTCTGTGGTACTGATTCTGACCCCCTACGACCCCAATTCCCCCAAACAGGGGTACTGTCTGCACCCCAAATAGGTTTACTTGCGTTTCGAATTGTGCCCAAACAGCTTCAGTTAGCCGCATGGCTACTATTGAGAGCATATACAAACTGACCAACGCCCTATCCAACCGTACTATAGATCGACGACACCTTACGGACACCTGCATGTTTCCCTAAAGTACGGGTGACTACCTCCAACCCCAAAATTTGCACGGCGCATTACGACCAAACTGTATCTGCGAAATGGTTACTATTTACTGATTATAGACATCCACCAATCCTCAATTGCCGACCGCCGCAACAGCGATAGCGCCGTGCACAAATTGCCAGACAGTAGGTCAGCCATCCTAGCAACAGCTGGGCTTCTTGTTTGAACTGATAGCCTGTGGCAGTTGTAACAATAATGGCTAGGCCTATAGCTACTAAAAACAGACGGCGAAGGACAGGCGCCATGACGAGCGTAGGCCTCCAGTAGCAGACGCCTATTCGTTTTTGCAGCAACAAATTTTGTGGACGCAAGTCGCCAAATCGGCCCAACAGCGTCCTGGGTGTCGTAGTGGGCCTAATTCACAAACTCTCCCAGCGAGAGCGAGGTCTAAGGTAAAGAAGCGGGAGCGGGAGCTCCAACCGGTATAGCAATCTTATATTCGGGGGACACTTTGATGCGCTACAGCTACAGCGTCTTTGGCATATGGTTGTCGTCCGTCCGTCTGTTGTCTCTCACGGATGTATATTGTGGCTAAACGGTGCGATAAAGGGCCTAGGTTGCTATTGGTCACTAATAGGAAGTCGCATATTGCCTTTCAAATGACATGAAAATCGATGACCTTGAAGGACCTTGAAGGGTCATAACGCACTATAGTATGACAGTGCGCGGTGGCTGAACGGTAAGTCGTAGAGGGTCGGCGATGATACTACCGGATAGGGCGCTAGCGACTTCCTATAGGCTGTCAATAGTAAGCCTAACCATGTCTCCAACTGCAGCTGTTTGGCCGCAATTTCCAATGGAAAGTTTCAAGCTATAAGTGACCGTATCTTGGAAACGGTGAGAGATAGGGCAAAGGTTACTATTAGTGACTAATAGGAATTAAGTAGTATAAACCCTTTCAGATGAGATGAAAATCATTGACCTTGGACGACCTTGCAACAGGAACTTATAGGCTGTAGCGCGTTTTCCCTAGCGACAGCTAAGCTTCTTGTTAAGATATTATGGGCCTAGACATATAGTGCAACTACTCGTATTTAAGCCTCGCGTAGGCCGTAATCTAACATCAGTTGATGCTGATGTTGCATGCCTACTATAAGGGAGCGTATACCAGAGCCCTTATATAGAAAACGGTTGCGTCGTCAATCGTCATTCATGTCCGCCTAGTACGTCGCCGACCCTCAGAAAAAGAGAACGGTTCATGACCGAAGGCAAGGCAATTAGGCCTAAGTCAAGGCAGAGTATGAAAGAGACGGTAATGACTCAATTAGATTGCAGTTAATAAGCTATACCAGACGCTGAAAGTATTACAAAGTGAAGACGGTTTATCCATGCTATTGCTAGCCTGTTTATATAAAGCAGTTACAATGTCGGTTAGTTTTTGACAAGTTCATCAATTTGTAACGTCGTTTTAATGCTAATTCGACGAATTTGTTGTTTGCCTGCCAGTCTTGGCTAATCAGTTAGGTTATCTTCTTTCTTTGTTTCGTTCTTCAAGATTGTTGCCTAGCCTATCACAATTCAGTTTTTACGCGCATACACCTATTAAATTTAAGTTATCATTCTATTTGAGCTCACCCGGTGGTGCCGCAACTGTTGACAACAGGAAAGCGACGAAAACGATCTGGTGAAAACCAATCAACAGGACTCGGCTACGGCTTCTACTTGTCGTCGACATAGCTCAGCTGCGACATTTAGTACGGAATTCAACAATGTTGCAGCGTCAGTCTATGCCTATCGCTTATGAAGTTGGGAGGTTTACAGTCGCTGCAGTAGCTTATTGGCCTAGATAGCAAATTCACTGCACTGCAGGAGTGAGGCCGCATCGTGTGACCTATCCGGTTTCTTTCTAGCAGACCTCTCAACTGTACGTCACACTAATGCTCAATGCTTGAATGCTCGTCTCTTTGACGCTGAAATGCGCAGATAGACGATGTGCTCAGACTATCGTAGAAATAAATAAAACTCGTTGATGATATAACTGTCAGTCAGGCGCCGGCATATTGTGCGGCCGTCCATTTGCCTACCGGTATAGAACTAAGCGCTGCGCCTGGTGTGTCTGGGCTGGCTCATACAGGGTGGGCGAAAAATGGCACCATTTTGTACACCTCATAACTTCACTAAATATTAACCGATTTTCAAATTTTTTCACTGTCAGAGTCAGGAGACAATTTGCAATAAAAATGTTACTATAGATCCCACCACACCCAAAGTGTGTCACTACACTACCTTGTGAATGTCAGTGTCTTAAGAATAACAATTAAAAACAAGACGACTTTTGTAACAACACAAATTAACAACAGAAACAACGTGTTTGTTGTCTCAGTTATTGTCTAAAAATTACATCTCACATTTTTCACATCAAATTTTCGACATGTCCGCCTTGCTGCTGGACGACGCATCGAAACCGGCGACACCACTAACCAATAGTGCGATTAACCAAACGCTGCGGCACTTAGCCCAACTCAGCCACAATGGCTTTCTTTAGCTGGTTGACTGTCATGAATCGTCAACATTAATAGGCCATCTGTTGAAGAGCATCCCGAACAGCATAGGCCTAACTGACTGGATTTAAGTTTGGGTTGTTTGGGGGCCACATGCCAGGCTCGATCAACGTTGATCACGCAACTGGTCAGTGGCACTGCCGGCTTGAGTGAGTCATCTGACATTTCACGAGGTAGCGTAGTGACACACTTTGGGTGTGGTGCGATGTATAGGCCTAGTAACAGTTTTATTGCAAATTGTCTTCTGATTCTGACAGTGAAAGAATTTTAAAAATCGGTTAATATTTGGTGAAGTTATGAAGCGTACAATGAATGGTGCCATTTTTGGCCCACCCTGTATACTGGTAACATTGTTGCGGGGATAATTAAAGGTATGCGTCACAGGGGGGGGGCGTTTACAGCTGGTGACCTTGATCTTTGAAAAATGACAGCATCATGGCCTGAGAACCGTTCACGCCAATTTTGATTTTCATACGGCTTTTCAAATTTTTGACTTCGACGCCCGTACGAAACAGATTGGCGGACGGACAGACAGACGGAAAACGAGCAGACCCGTAACACGGCCTACTAGAACGGTCGCATAATAACGGCAAGGAAGCTAAGGCAGAATAAAGACGCCCAAACAGGCAATTGTGTTTCACTTGGCTTTTTTACTGTGCATCTAAGTCTTCTTAGGAGATGGCGTGCCGATTTTTGTCGCCCAGCCAAATGCGAACTAAACTAGTATAACCTAGGCCCTTCAGCCTATGCAATGGTTGGGACATAAACAAAGTGAAGGAAAGCAACTAGGCTATCTTTGTCTACAAGCTTACTTAACTGTAGCCAAGCCGTACATAACAGCGCCGGGCCTATAAGATTTTTTTAGAAACTTAAACGCCTATCTGCAAACGTTTTAGAGACAACTATTCTTTGACAATGTTCCAGATGTGATTAGCTGTAGCCTACATATTACTATGTAGCCTACATGAAAAATGAAACACAAAACATTTTTGACATGAAATAATGTTTCTGTTCGCTGTGTTTAATATAACTTTAAAGGCTAAGTTAAACCCAGTTACCGTATTTTGACTTCTCGAGCTGTGCAACAAGTTGTTTTACATTAAAACAGCTGCAAAATCATTTCTAAAACATTTTAGTGCAATTGTGCACGGCTTGTTTAAGCATGTAAGATTCAACATTTCCAGCAAAGGCTTAACTGTGGTAGGCCCCTATGTGGTAGTGTAGTAAATAAGTTACTGAGTTACGCTCGACTGTCAACTGAGGAGCAAAATAAGTGTCGTAAAGACAATATTTTAATGCGACAACTGAACAACATTGACAAAATGATCCAAAACCATCAAAAATGACGGAAATGGTAAATTAAACATGTGCATCAAGCAAATAAATAGCAACTTCGAAGAATCAAAACAGTTCGAAACAACTGTTTGAACAACAAAAGTAAAATAAGCTTACATCGTGTCCGGACAATTCACTTCAGTAGGTAAAAATATTAATTTACTACTAAAGTAATCACGTCATCGAAAATGCCACTTTCAGAAGCTTACGCAGCATTGGAAACAAGACACTTGCTTTGAGAAAAATTCGCACAATGAAAAGAAATTCGACAGATCCAGGCAGTTGAAATCAATCGCTGTTTTGCCAAAAAAAATATAAACTGTTTCGTGATGCCAAAATGTATTAAAATATTACTCAAATTTGTTGGTCACGCAAAGAATGCTGCAGAACTTATCCGGACGCGGTGTACAACATAAGCTTGTGCATCACAACCTTACAACAAGACTTATAGGTCTACTTAACACTCTATACGAAAGTTCATAACGAGAATCAACTGCAAAACGATGTCAAGTGGTAAGCCTAACTGGCAAAAGCTGCAATCAACATATTCTATTATTTTGTGCATTAAGATGACAGCAGAACCAGTACAAGTGCCAACAACAACGATCTTAGAAGTAAAGCACACCAATGGTAAGGCACTCAATATTGTCTGACAGTTAAGGCAATCTAGAGTTTGTTATAAACACTATAGCGTCCTGCTGTCTAACACAATAATGTTCCAGGACTTGCAACGACCTAGTAACTCAGATTCAAAGATTTTCGAGTACCAACCCTGTTTTCAAATGCTCTCAAGGCCATGAGTATAGCGAAAAAAGAAACTTCAGACTTCAAGTCAAACAAAACTGACGGATACAAAAAAATAATCCTGCTAAGAAATGCATAAGCTTTATCCCAGAAAGACACATCTCTCATATCATTATCATCATCTACCACGTGTATAATTTTTTATTTTACCAACAGTCCACTAAGATTTTATGTGGCGCACTGTAGCCCAAACTTGGCAAAAAATTCATAACAAGAAAACAATTGCTGTTACAAACACAATGCACCAAATGCTACTAGAACGACACATCAGATGAAAAAGACGTAATGCAATGACGATAATGCCAATCTGCGAAATGAAAAAAATGGAAATCAGAATGACTGAATAAATGCAATAGTATATCATGTATGCTAACTGGAATAAACTTCATTAAACTTCATTCAAAATGAATGCCTTGTATTAGCTCAGTAATAACAGAGAAATATTTCATCAGACATGTACATGTCTACTCTCACCAAGAAATAACAGCAGCATATGAAATAATAGCACAGTTTTTCATATCACAATGTAACAGGTAATAACCTTTAAAGCTCTGTCCAGATATATTACTTTGTAAGTTCTGATGCACAGCATACAACACGGCATTCAAAAGACCAAGAATGAACACAACCGCACTCTAACAAACAAACCAAACAAGTGCTCTGAAATGCAGGCACTGCAACGTAAAACAAAGTATCCACTCAAAACTTGGCATCAAATGCTCCACACTACAGAAAAAAAATTAACGGGCAAAAATGTCCAGAATTCTGCATTGTGATATGCAGTCTCGGCGTCAGTTAATGTTCAAGATGGCGTAGCCTGCTGCAATCATTCATTGTCCGTTGTTTCATCACAAGCACCAGCCTGAAGCCCAGAGGGGGGATGCTGAAAACAATGCTGTGTCTTACTAACTTTGACGCGTCGTTGGACATTAGCACTCACACCAGCACTTCCCTCACTATCACTCGCGCCACAAACAGCAGCTATAGACGTGTGCAAACGTTGGCGAGGTAAAGCAAAGTCGGCCAGATTTCCACGGGTCATGTCTACATAAGGAACACGGGACTGACTGCTACAGCCTGCTGCCGCCAGAGCAACTGCGGATCCACCAAACGACGCCAATGGTTCGACTTGAACACTGCTGCCTGCACATCTCCGAGTTAGTGGCAATGAACTAGGAATCTCGTTCAGTTCCTGGCTGTCGTAATCAACACCTGCTGTAAGAACGTGCTCCGGTTCTTTGTACAAGTCCTGAGCAGCACGAGAGCCGAAGGTCAACTCAAAATTGACTACTGAACACTTCTTCTGACGAAGCTGCTGCTGCTGCACTGCAGTATGTGTCTCAGAAAAAGATTCGCTCTGATCTGCCATAGGATCCTCACTGCTAGCATGTTTTGCTTGCTTCTGTGCCTGTACCAATGATGCAGAATTGTGAATTTCATTTACCTCCTGATCGCTATAGCTAACGGCTTCTGGCATTTCTTGCACAAAGTGCTCCTGCTGTGCTTGGAGTGCACTGCCCACATGCTGTAACGGAAAACAGCCAGCATATTCTAAAATGGCAACAGAATATTTCTGTCGACGAGACTGCTGTGATGCAACTGAATAAGCTTCACTGTGCTTTACTTGTACAGGATCTTCCATTTCACATGCACCTTCAGACACTGTGTGCAATATACCCTGGCCAGAATGCATCTGACTGTATGGCAAACTGTCCACTGGTGGAAAAATATGGCTTAATTCGTCGGAAACTATCTCCGGAAAGTTCTGACTGGCATGGCGCTTGACATTATCATAAATATCAGAATCGGCACAAGAATACTCATGAAAACTGCTAACATTTTCATCAACCTGTTCACCTTCATTACCAAGATCAACAGATATACACTCCATTACTTCATTCAATCTCTGTTCAGCTTCAGTAATATGAAGACTGCGAATGGATGGCTTCGTCATCACAGTTTCTGCCCGGACAAGTTCCACATCACTTATATGTGAGATTTCATCATCATCACCACCATCATCGTCATCATTGTCAGCAGCAGCTAATACTCCAGACAGGAGATCAAAACACGTCGGTGCAGAGGACTTCTGTTTCTGAGGTATGCCAGCAGCGGTCTTGAGACTCACCTGAGATAATAATGTACCAACTTCTGAAGTGACTGAGACACAAGGAATCTTCCTGACATCATGCATGCCTGTGACAAGATCTTGTCCAGTGATGGCAATATCTGACGGGGCAGCAGCATATGATGAGACAGTGACCACTGCCGAATCAGTGTTCTGCTGTAGGTCATCAATAGCAGCAGTACTGTGCTGCAAGTTGTCAACATCACCACTGGCTTCTGCTGCAACCACTGACTGGCTGGGCACGTTTTCACTCTGCAAACTGCAAAATTCAACCTGACTACTGACAATCATTTCTTCACCACAACTAGGAACGACGGACAAGATCTTCGGTGAGGATGCCGCATTTTCAGCATCGTCTCCTACAGTGGTTAGTGATGCAGCATCAGCCACAGAGAGAGCATTAAGCACGCTACACACTGAAGAGCCACCTTTAACACCATGTGGAGCTGCATCACTGGCTAATCTTTCGGTTGCAACTGATTCATGAAATGATGACGCACTGAGATTCTCCGGCTCTTCTGTATGTTTCTCGTGCTGTTCAGAATTTCTTAGATTTCTTCGCATTTGCTTTGTCACCAAAAGTTCTTCAGTGACAGGAGACTTGTCAGCAACTGGTGTCTGGGTTGCAACGACTTGATTTGATGA
>Ga0056128_1002605_pt1 | contig 21531 bp, 10 predicted proteins | sample WorMetLIZISLAND2_FD_71113 | JGI IMG/M metagenome (GOLD analysis project Ga0056128, IMG submission 71113) | Marine gutless worms symbiont microbial communities from Max Planck institute for Marine Microbiology, Germany - Olavius geniculatus... ... | reverse complement strand
CCACCCCCGTCTCATTTAGCGACCTCGTTCGGGGTGACCCCCTTCGAATTTATGGAAAAGCTTTACGGTTCCTGAAACTAGAGTCTTTCAGGCAGCCGATGGTGAAGATTTGGAGATCGTAGCTTCAACCGTTTTTGCCTGATCCACCCGTGTGACAGACAGACAGACAGACAGAATTGCGATGGCTAAGACGCGCTGAAAGCATAGCTGCTTTCGCGCGTAAAAACTGAGCTGTTTGCCAGAGCATATTTTTATTAGCACACTCGTGACTGTTTTTCCTGTAAGTGTGGGCGAACACTAACTTTATCGACTGATCATCATCATTTTTACGCGCGAAAGCAGCTACTGCTTTCAGCGCGTCTTAGCCATCGCAATTCTGTCCATCCGTCCGTCCGTCCGTCTGTCTGTCTGTCCGGCACACGGGTGGATCAGGCAAAAACGGTGCAAGATAGAATTACCAAATTTTCACCGTAGGCTGCCCGGAAGACTCTAGTTTCAGGAACCGTAAAGCTTTTTCATAAATTCGAAGGGGGTCACCCAGAACGAGGTCGCTAAATGAGAGCGGGGTGGTCAAAATTTGCGATTTTTGGCCTATAACTCGTTGTATCTCAGTAACGGTGCGAGATAAGGCCTAGGTTACTATTAATCACTAATAGGAAATCGTACACTGGCTAACGATTGGCGCCGAATTCAATGACCTTGGATGACCTTGAACGCCAAAATAGGGATTTTTTAATGAATTTTTTGGGCGATTTCGGACTGCGACACAAAAGCATTCACAAGGCGGAGCCACGGTGCTGGCATTGGTGGCGTGGCGTCGTTGGTAATGCGTTTCGGCTGAAACGAAGTTACTCTACGCCGGACCCGGTTAGTGCTGCGATGGGTGACTGCCTGCGGGCAGGAACTGCTATAGGCTTTCGCGCGTCCCGTGAGCATTAGCTCAAATTTCTTGTTATCTCATCTGAAAGGGCGTATGCGATTTCCAATTAGTGATCAATAACAACCTTGGCCCTATTTCGCACCCTAAGCCACAGTAGGCCTAGCGCTTACCGACCTTCAACGTTATCCATGGTCGATGATTTTTAACTTATCTAAAAGGGCGTATGCCACTTATTATTAGAGATTAATAGTAACTTTGGCTGACTTTTACATTTTCCGAGATATGGCAGTTTTTCGTTGAAAACGCACGTTTTTTACCCTCTCCATTCAACCCCATATTTCAAAATGTTTCTTTTGCACTGCATCACCCAAATTCTGTACAGTGACAGCAGAGACACAGGGCTAATTATTCATGCAAGAAGTTCTTTTTTATTAAACTTACCATTTAGCCGCAATCCGATATCTATACAGATGGACGGACGGACGGAATTGGACTGTCGACAACTCGTATTATAGACGCCAACAGCATAGCTGTTGCGCGTCAAAAATGGCGATTAATTAGTTGACTAAGCTTAGATCCGTTTTTTAACATTTGGACTCTCACCTTCCCCCTTCCCCGGAGGGCTGACAAGGTATTTCCAAAACCTACAGAAAATACCCTTAATGTCGGGGTTATTACCTTCGCCAAGTAGGTTATGTTTTTGCCAGACTTTTTTTGTTTGTTTGTTTGTCTGTCTGTCTGTCTGTCTGTGTGTTAGCAAGATAACTCAAAGTTAAGGACGGATCTTTCTTAAATTTTTAGGGTATGTTGGGAATGGCAAAAACTACCAGTGATTCAATTTTGGGGGTAATCCGGAAGGAATCCTGGATCACTTTAAAATTTTCGTTACCATTGCTTTCAATGGGGCATAAGGGAAACCGCTGCGAAACCGAAGATGGTGCTGCCACCTGGCGAACAACATGGCCTTGGCGGAGGTGTGCGGGCTTTGACTGCTTTCTAGTTTTATACTGCTGTGGGTTTCAGGATGACGTTTGCAGTTGCAACTATACGGTTGCTGTTGTCGGTCGCTTTCTTCGGTGCTTATGGACAGGGACAAAATCCTGGTGAGTATTAGTCTTTACCCTGTTAATACTGTTGAGAGCATTGTCTTATTAGTCCGCCCGGAAACGATACTTTTCGGAGCGAACTTATATTCTGCTGGCATTAATTTTCTTTTTCATTTTTAGCCACAAGATCTCCGAGCTCGATTCGTCGGCCGATCGGCGCGAAATTTTGATGCAAGATATAGTAAGTGTATTCGATTTAATAATCCCGGACCCCAATTTCGGGAGGCTATTTCCTCCAAAAAAAATTAAGGGGCCAAAAACTTGCAAAATTTGGCGCAATTTTGGATGACTTTAAAATTTGGGGCGAATATCTCCGGAACGGATGAAGATATTCAAAATCAAAGGCATATGTGATCTACCGCGATTTCTGCCGCGTTCGGCAAAAAATTTGGTGAACTGTGGTCCACTAACTAGAGATCTATCGGCCAAATCGTATACCCACCCAAATCGACTATTTCGGAATGCCATATTTTCCCCTAAGGGGTGCTGCGCCCCCAAATTTTTATGCGCGCTAGAGAATGACCAAGTCTTACTAGCGTACACCCCAACGGTATGGGGTCCCCCTTACAATTTTTTTCAAAGGGGGTCCAAAATTGGCTTAAATTTAAGCAAATGTGCGCCTATAACTTTGAGACTAGTTAGAGTAGCTTCACGAGACTGCCACGTGACATGCCCCTAGGTGAGAGTGATAACGCGGATACAACTTTTTCTTGGGAGGGGGGCTGGGGAATGGGGGTAACTCCCTCCCCTTTAAATTTGGGAGGGCAGTAACGTTTAAAATTCAATGAATCAATCAGTCAATCAATGATATCAAGTTTAGGGCGCCGTAAGTGAAATCGACTATTTCAGAATGCCATATTTTCACCTAAGGGGTGCTGCGCCCCCAAATTTTTACGCGCGCTATAGACTGCTATATAGTTCGCTATAGACTCTTTTATCCGGACACGAAATATGTCTTCCGAAAAAAGTCGATTTGGTGGGTAAACATTAGCGCAAGAACGGTGCGGAAGTGGATTAAAGTTCACCGGACTTTCTCCATCTGACACTGGAGGAAACGCTGTCGATAATATTAGTTTTTTTAAATATCTCTATTCTTTCTGAAGATATTCGCGCTCAAAATTCGAAGGGGTCAGAAATCGGGCCAAATTTGGCGGTTTTTCACTCCTCATTTTTGTTTTTGGGGGGGCAGGCCCCCAAATTTTTGGACCGGCATTTGTAAGCTGAACATGCTTCCGACCACGTGGCGAAATTTCGCGCTGATCGGCCGAGGGACCTCGGAGATCTCGCGATGAAAAAAAGAAAGAATAATGAACTGCAGTAAAACATAAGGCCTTCCGGGAACTACCGTTCCGAGCGGCCTAATAAACTATAAATATGGGACAGAGCTCAACGTGAGGCCGCCCGGCGCCGTAAGTCAGACGCGTATAAAAGTTTAGGGGTTAAAATTTTCGTTGTAGCAAATTCACGTGGCCGAACTGAAATACGTTAGCATACTCAAAATGTGCATTGTCGACTTAGGGTGGGACAACATACGCGTGCTAACCGTCGTTGTTCGTGGACCAAATTTCACGAAATTTTCTTTCTTCGACGCGGGAGGAAATTTGGTTGATAACGCCTTTGACCGCTTATCGATAACTCAATCCGTTCCAGAAATATTTACGGTCAAAGTCAAAAGTTGTTCTACATCGCGCTTACTTGTGGACGTTTTTTGCCTTCCCAAGTTTTAAGGGAGCGGTGCCCCTTAAAAGTTGTACTTGAGTTAACATTCTTACCTATCGGCACATCAGGTGGTAAAGTTTCGTGGGGCTACATCATTTAGCTCCAAAGTTATAAGCGCGCATACGCTACATTTTAAGCCAATTTTTACCCTACATTGAAAAAAATTGTTGTGGGAACCACCATCCCATGTGAGGTGTGCGCTAGCAAGACTTGGCCATTATGTGGCGCGTGTAAAAATTTTAGGGCGCAACACCCGCTAGGAACCGGAATATGGTCTTCTGAAAAAGTCGATTTGGTGAGTAAACATTAGCCGCGTGAACGCTGTGAAAAGTGGACCAAAGTTTACCGGACTTTTTCCATCTAACGCAGGAGGAAACGTTGTCGATAATTTAGTTTTCCTTTTTTGAATATCTCTATCCGTTCCAAAGATATTCAGGCTCATGGTGGGAAGGGGTTCGAAATCGCGCCACATTTAGCATGTTTTGGCCCCCAAATTTTTTTGTGGGGCAGATCCCCAAATTTTTGGACCGACATTTGTAAACTGAACACGCTTTCGACCATGGAGCAAAATTTCGTGGCGATCTGCCGAGGGACCTCCGAGATCTCGCGATGAAATAAGACGAGAAATATGGGGCAGAGCCCAACGTGAGGCCGCCTGGCGCCGTAAGTCGGACTGGGAAAAAGGTTGGGGTTGAAATTCTCCTCGCAGAAAAGTCACGTGTCCCGAACTTAAATACGTTAGCATACACAAAATGCGCACGCTAACTGTCGTTGTTATTGGACCAAAGTTCATCACATTGTTGAACAAGAATAAAATCCAAAACGGTTCCGGTCGCCATTTTGGACTTTCACACAAATGGTAATAACTCAACAGAAGATTGATGTATGTTAATACAATTTTGCAGAATTGCAGTCAACCGCTACCAGAAATCGGCCACGTGACAAGTTGACAATAGTAATAAATTCAAAATGGCGTAGGCCGCCATCTTGAATTTTGTTTATCGTTTATAACTCGTTTGCTATTGCACATATTTGCACGAAATTTAGCATGCAGACTAATTTTGTCGTCCTGCTATGGCATATAATATTCAACAAAAATAAACCCAAAATGGCGTCGGCCGCCATTTTGAATTTTTGCACTAAAAGTAATAACTCGGCCGCCGATTGACGTATCGTATATTTATCAGTAGCTAATCACGATTGGAATTAGGCCATGGGACTAGAATAATATATTGATAACAATTTAAAGTTCAAAATAATAATAATAATAATAATAATCTGACTTGTAAAGCGCCAGTATGTGCTAAAAAAGACTTCAGTGGCGCTGGCTGCGGCCGTTATTTTGAATTTCGTTTATCGTTCATAATAATTCTGTTACTATTGCTTATATTAGCGCGAAATTTAACAAGTAGACTAAGTTTAGCATCCTACATCCAGAAATGCCACAATATTGAACAAAAGTAAAATCTAAGATGGTGGCGGTTGCCATTTAGTATTTTTGCTCAAAACATAATAATTCGACCGCAATTAAAGTAGATAATTGAAATTTCGCAGAAATGTAGCTAGCCATTACCGACCAAAATTGATAATAATAATAAATTCAAGACGACAACGGCTCCATTTTAAATATTGTTTGTCGCTCATAACTTGGATGCTATTTCATGTATTTGCACAAAAATAGTAGATTAAATGCGGCATCCCGCATGTTGTCGTGCCATTGAATTTACGGCAAATAACAAAATCCAGGACGTCAAATACAAGTAGTAGTTTTTAGTTTTAGTAGAAACTAAAGTTTATAGTAACCGTTCAAACTTTAATAAACCGCAAATAGTTTATATATAAACTGTAAGCAATTTATTTAATTTAAGTAAAATCTGTTCAGTTTATATACAGTGTAACTGTAAGGGTTACGTAACTCACGTCGTCTTTGTAGATATATAACGGCGCAAATCACAATTTAAAAATTCAAACATTGCCATTATACAGTTAGCAAACTTCTTCTGACATTGTGTAATGGTGATGTTTAAATTTCTAAATTGTGATTTGTGTTGTTTTATGTCTACAGCTACGATGTCACCCTTACACTGTATATAAACTGAACAGTTTTTTGCATAAACATTTGCTGCTTTATTGCCGTTGGAAGTAATCTGGAGCTAAATAAAATCTGTCGGTAGAATAACCATTGAAAACAGCAAAAATCACTACTGCTACTGCTACTTTTACTACGACCACAAGTAACCCCTACTTTACCCCATAACCATAACCTACCTTTTCCCTACTGCTACCAAAACCCTCTATCCTTACTACTACTACTACTGCTGCTGCTGTGACGAAAGTCACATTTTCGGGCAAACCATCTATCTAGCACAAATCCACAATTCATAGTTCTTGTGTATTTTGGCTCATTATGTTTGTCGACTGTGTTTTAGCGGGGATATGCTCTTTTAACAACACGTGTAAAAACAATGCAACGTGCATTGATGATCTGGCGAACCTATCATTCAAGTGCAGATGTCCATTGGCATTCGTCGGCAGACTCTGCGAATTTGGTGAGTCAGCGCGTATGATTTGGACGACTGCTACAGCCACGTCTTGTGTTTCTCTTTCTTCCTGTTTGGGTTTGTTGTATTGTATAGGGGTACTGCTCAAACAACCGATTTACCCAGACAGCCATTACTGCCCAGTGTCATCTATACGGTGCCATACGTAGTACAGAGTGCGGCAAAAATAAGTATCCCCCTAAAGTTGTTTGCCATTTTCTCAGCAACCACTTGAAATTTTAACGCACTTTCACACAGTTATTACGAGTTCTCACCTTCATATATAGGCCAAGCAGCATTTGATACTCTTTTGCTGTTGCAGAGTTACGAATTTTCCTGTAAGACAACGTCACAATTTTGCACGTTCAAAAACTTAGTACTGTAATGAGTAACGCATATTGCAAATAACTAGTTTGTTGCTAGTGACGTCAGAGTGAAGTGAACTTCATAAACAAAGTCCTTACAGACTTTTCTAGAAATTGTCAATCGTATTTATTGACCTTTTTACCAATTAAGTGAAAGCCGTCGTTTAAAAACACAAACATGCACTGGAGATGATCAGGGCTACTTGCCGTCGACAAGGCTGTCAAAAATCTCCCTAAAAGATTAAATGCATGTGTGACAGTTGGCGGTGGACACTTTGAGTTCTCGTGGTCACTGCAAAGTTGCTTATTCTGTTGTTCGAATGACAATATGTTTTTCGGCAGCGCAAACATGATGCCTGTTCATTGCGCTGCACGCAAACGTGAGACATAACGATGGACGAAGGAGTGTGTTGAGTAGGTGTCATTGGTTGGTTTCAGGCAACCATGTTTGCTTTTTCAGACATTTTTTGGCAAGACGTATCGTTATTACGCGCGAAAGCAGCTATATACTGCTTTCAGCGCGTCTTGGCCATCGCAATTCTGTCCGTCCGTCTATCTGTCTGTTCGTCCGTCCGTCACACGGGTGGATCAGTCAAAAACGGTGCAAGCTAGCATCACCAAATTTTCACCGTCGGCTGCCTGGAAGACTCTAGTTTCAGGAACCGTAAAGCTTTTACATAAACTCGAAGGGGGTCACCCCGAACTAAAGCGCTAAATGAGAGGGGGTGGGCAAAATTTGCGATTTTTGGCCAATATGTCGCTGTATCTCAGTAACGGTGCGAGATAGGGTCTAGGTTACTATTGATCACTAATAGGAAGTCGTACACTGGCTCTCGATTGGCGCCGAATTCAATGACTTTGAATAACCTTGAACGCCAAAACAGGGGGTTTTATGGATTTTTTGGCGATTTCGGGCTGCGCCACAAAACTATCGTTATGCGATCCAGATAGAGAATTTGGTATTTGTATATTAACTTAGCGTGAACACCTCAATTTTCAGCTAAACTGAACCGGCACTGCTATAGGCTTTCGCGCGTCTCGTGAGCATTAGCTCAAATTTCTTGTACATTTCAGCAAAACAGACAGACACACAAAAGGATGCAACATCGTACCATAAGCATCGTTAGAACGGTCGGTTACAAAAAATCTGAGCTAATGCTCATGACACGCGCGAGAGTCTATAGCAGTTCTTGTTTGCAGTATAATCGTGGTCTATCTCCATTCATTTTGTCGCAATTCACTCTTTGCAGCAAAAAATTGCCAACAAATTACTAAAAACCAATATATTTTAGGGTTTAAGGTCATTTATGGTCATCGATGTTTACATTCCTATGAAGCTTGTCGCCAGTGCTTGTTATGATAAACAGCATGTCTGTGCCTACGAGGGGCGTTCAAAAAGTTTTGCAAGTCGATATGTTAGACAAAAAAACTGTTTAAAATTTATATACCAATAAAACGTATATTTCTTCTGAACACGTATGAGGTTAAAACGGATGTGACGTCATTATAATGTATGACGTCATAAAGCGTTTTATGTCTGTCCGTCGAACCATATGCCCACCACAGACTTGAGTCATTCGTTGTTTGGATAGCGGTCACCACAAAGAAAATTTTTCAAATGTAGAAAAATATAATAGTTTCTGTAAGTGAGGTCTCTACTGTATGTAGGGTGATCTTATTGTACGAAGCCAGAGTCACGAACAGCTAACTGGGTAATTGTAAATTGGGGACTGGATTGCAGTTCCGGTTTTAGGGGAAGATCTGCAAGCCTCGCTCCTAGGCCATCGCACACCAAGGCTCCCAAGTTCTTACGTTGCAAACTTCGTTAACCCTTTCACAAAGACGACGGATATCACTAACTGTTAACTTCTAATAAACTTTTCTGACAACGTCAAATCCTAGCGAGCCATCGTAATTGATAGAAGCGTTCTCATTTATAGCCGCCACATATTTCGGCTACTAAATATTTATAATTACAAATGAGAAATTCACGGACGTAGGCCTACTTGCCAAAGCTCTCATTAAATCACATGTCCCAGGGCCTGGTGTTGAAAAATCCGACGGTAGACTGACGAAAAGTCATGCAACAGCGAGCCCAATTTTACGCTGGTTGCGGTGGCACTTTAAATCGTTCCTGTTTAACGCTCTATGACGTCATACATTACAATGACATCATATCCGCTTTAGGCTCATACGTGTTTAAGAGAAACATGCGTTTTATTGGTGTATAAATTATGAAAAGTTTTTTTACTCTAACATATCGACTTGCAAAACTTTTTGAACGTGCCTCGAATCTGCAACTATTTTCACGCTAGACTAGCCAACAACGGATAAATAACCACTTTTTAGAAGGGTGCCCTTCTTTGATACCCGCTTGCGCAACCCTCCTTGAACCTAAAGGGTTCGGACTTGAACTGCTAAAATCTACATTCAATGCTGAAAATTTCTTATGCAGGTTGTTTTGGTCTATATCCAGCTATTTCGGCGCAATTCACTCTTGAAATGCGTGTCGCAGCCCAAAGTCGCAAATCGCAAAAATTCACTAAACCCCCTCCCCTATTTTGGGGTTCAAGGTCATTCAAGGTTATCGATGTTGACATTTCTAAGAAGCTCGTCGCCAGTGCTTGTTATGATAAGCAGCATGTCTGTGCCTATCTGCAACCATTTTCACGTTAGGCGAGCCAATAGCGGTTAAATAACGTCTTTTTAAGGGGTGCCCCGTTTTCGCCCCCTCGCTTGTGTGGACACCTTTGCCCAGCGGCATGAAATTTTATTTTCGTAATGACAACATGGTCAAAAATCAATCTATTAAATGACAGCTCAAGTTAGTATTCGGAGCTGTACTCTAGTCTAGACGTTTGTGATTTTGTTGTAGAGAAGTGCGATAGTAATCCGTGCAAGAACGGCGCTATATGTACGAAGACAAATACTACGAAACAACTGTGTCATTGTTCTAAACGCTTCTACGGACCATTCTGTGAATACAGTATGCGACTTTCTTACAAAACTTGGACGTAGTTTGTTGCGCTGCTATCTATTAGAGCAAAGGTTGCCCCCACAATAAAAAATATTGGGGCAAGAGTATCTTTTTGTTCCACTGCCGTTTTAGCCGTTTTCTCGGATCTTCTATGACAATATACAATCCCACATCCCGTTTAATTATTTCCGCCAAGGTTAACGTAGTGAACACTGGCGAATGTAATGTAATCGCTTTTTACGCTCGACAGCAGGTACTGCTATAATACTCGTTTAGCGCGTTTTAGCCATTAAAATTCTGTTTGTCCGTCTGTCCATCTGCCTGTCCGTCCATCTGTCTGTCACACGGGTGGATCAGACAAGAAGAATAGCCGACCGTACTGGTTGTCGGTGACCTTCAAGGTCATTGAAGTTCATTTTGATGTTATTTGAAAGCCAAGATGTCACTTCCTATCACAGTGTAGCACGGTGGTGCGTAACACTGTTGTATAACGACGTACCTGACGTGACGCGCGCAGAGATGCACTCAAACGTCGACGGTTGAACACAGACATCAACAGCAGTCAGACTGACGCCAGCGACTGTAACGATAGCGACGCCGCCGTGGTTGACACACAGTGACGCCTGGCTGCAGTCACGCGGCCGAGGATGTTCGACGACGTTGCAGCCGTTGGCGCGTAGACGACGAATGGACACCGAGTCAGCGTCGTGTCACGTCTCACACAGCAGTAGAACATCGACAGAACGCTGCTGAATGTCGACGAGCAGAGTGTCGAGCTTGGTTGACGTCAGCGATCTCGCGTTTCACCTGGCAAACGTCGTGGCACGACTGGTCGTCGTGTAATGTCGCGGCGTGCGTGAACGAAGAATTAAAGTCATCGTGTCCAATGTCATTTCCTGCGACTTTTGAGTTTAGATTGGTTCGCAGTGGGCCTTTCATACATGCACCGCTGTCGCGCGTCCCCCTGGTGTCAGCTGGGCTTTCTTGCTTTGTATGTGTGTCTGTCTGTCCGCCTGTGCACATCAGTGATTTAGCCTATTTGTGATGTCATTTATATTTACCCCTAACCGACCCCTGCTGCCATGGCAACGAAATTTCAGATAAAATTTGCTATAACTCGGCCTGTGTAAGAGATATCTTCATGATCTTTGCGTCGTATGTGGGGTTTTGGAAGACGTTCTATTGCATGAGGCCAGTCTAATTCTACTGCGATTGACTCATGTTGCCATGGCAATGACGTTTATGAAATTTGGCCAAAAGTTAATAGAAGTGCTAGGTTTAGTAGTAGTCGTGGTAGTAGTAGTACTACTAGTAGTTGTTGTTGTTTGTTGTTTGTTATAGTAGTAGCAGTGTAACTTAAACTGGGTTTCTGGATCTGGACTGTGATCTTATCTGTACTATATCAAACAGCGACTGAGGCTGACGGGTGACTATTCCGGGGCATATCGCTGCCGCTGCCGGTGTTGCTGTGGGATCCGTAGCTTGACTGTCCTGTGGTCACGGTGTCATGTCATGTCTATTTAAATGTATTGAGCGCATTAGAGATCGTTTTGAGTATGTGCTATATAAATGTACACTTTACTTACTTACTTACGTACTTACTTACTTGACAGTTGCTATCTGCCATTACTGCTGGGTTTGAAAGTTCATCAACAGTATGTCGAACTCCGAGCGGTGCAGAGATTTTCGAGGCTGATTTGTCATTATCACATCTTCTATCCGGCGGTTTGCTGGCTGATCCGTCCTGACAGTTTCCTGCCTGGCGGTTCACTGCCTGCCTGGTGACTTTGGCTACATGTACTTCCCATACTGACTGGTATCCATATCCGGCTATTAGCTACCAGCGATCCATCAATTTTCCCGGTATGGTGCTACAGGTGCCAATAATTAAGGATGGATTCTATGAGTCCAGTGGGAAACCGATGAGCTCGTCCGGTTCTGAAGTACATAACTTTTGGGTTATCAGGATAACCCAGCAGTGCTTTGTTACTTTTTTTGCCGGATCCTATCGGTCTGTCTCGCATCAGATCCGAAAGACCTAATGACGGGTAACTAACAGTGTTGTTGTCCTTGGCCTTGGTCCTTGGCCTTGGCGTGTCCTCGAGGACAAATTTTGAGTCCTTGGCCTTGGCCTCGAGGGTCAAGTCCTTGGCTTTGGCCTTGAAGGTCAAGGCCTTGGCCTTGGAGTTGGCCTTGAGCAAAAAGTCCTTGGTCTTGACCAACCAGGTCCTTGGCCTTGCAAGGCTCATGTTTCGGGAGACTAATACTGCTACAATGTTAAAAGCATTTTCATCGCATTAATTACTGGATTCTGGTGGTCTTTCGGTGGACAGTTAATTTCTCAGTTCATACCGACGTTTAGTCAAGAGGGTGTTCTCTCAGAGTGGACTACTAATGAGACCGCACAGGGCACGGATGTCCGACACTCTGCTTGAAACTTTAGTGTTTCTCAAGTGCAACAGTGCGGCACTGGGGCGCGTTCCCCCTCGACTTAATTCCAGTTAACTGTTAACTGTTACTTTCCAGAGGACCTGAGAACCACACAAATTCTGACAAATCTTTCTCCATAATTTGAATTTGTGTGTACTGGTCGTTTAGCAGTCTGCAGTTTCTGAACTTTGACTGTGTGGTTTGCATTATTTCCATTACGTTTTGGATTTTGCTCTAGCTTGCAAAATATATTAGCAAGCAGTAGTTGAATTTATCAGTTTTAGTGGTCATTCTAGTTGACTGCAAAATTGAAAATTAAATCTATTTAATTAAATTTACTATTAAATTCAGCATTCAAAAACACCCCTATCGAAAGCAGTCCTTGAACTTGTCCGTGAGGTTAAGTTCTTGGCCTTGGCCTTGAAGGTCAAGTCCTTGTTAACAACACTGGTATCTAGCGCTAACGCACCACGCAGTGCATGCTTCGTAGCTCGCCGTTACGCGTCACTGCATCATGCTAGTGACGGATCCGACGACGCGTTTCGGTTACAATCGTAGTAGCAGTATTAGTAATTTAAATTACTGCAGTTACTTACAGTTCACAGTGCACTAAGTTTTGTCTCGTATCTCAAACACCTGTAGGCTACTCCATTGACTTGTGTAATTTTTACGATAATAATAAATTTCACCCTCGTTCGTCGTCGCGATCTACGTATCAGTGTAAAATATCTGACAGTATGTTGGAGAATTGCTTATATTGCTAATTGGTTTCAGGCTTGTGCAACCCGAATCCTTGTTTCCACGGCGGCACATGTTCAGAAAACAATTCCAGATACAACTGTACATGTCCAATAAACTTCTACGGCCGCCAGTGTGAATCTAAACAGCAAGACTACAGTACGTCTGTTTTGCATTGTCACTTCTACTATCAACACCACTATTAGCCTGTTAGGCCTATAATTATTACCTTCGCCAAGGAGGTTATGTTTTTGCCAGAGTTTGTTTGTCTGTCTGTCTGTCTGTGTGTTAGCAAGATAACTCAAAAAGTAATAGAAGGATCTTTTCGGTACGAATATTCCTGACACAACTTGCCATCAAATGGAGAAATATAACAAAAATGTTTCTAGTTTTCGTATACCTTTTTAATCAACACCACACATGTCAGCCCGCTCGATGGATTTTTACGCGCTATGGCTCAAACTACGCGAGAATGTGTTTTTAGGGTTTAAAAAATCGAAGTTAAAATAATGACGCCTAAAATGACCACATATTTGAAATTCCAGAGGCCATATTGCCTATTCACTATACAACTTTTATGGGCCTACGATGACGATTAGGGGCCGTTTATAGGTGAAATTTTTATACAGGACACTTTTTGGCCGAAAATTTCCAAGTCCGTTTTTGGGCCTAATTTTCGATTCTGGGGGATTTTTCAGGGGTTAGATATTAACTTCGAATTTTCTACCCCTAAAAAGGCACACCCTTGCGTGAGACCGCGTCGTTTGAGCCATCGCGCGTGAAAATCCGCCGGGCGCTCTGACTTGTAGGTCGGTCAACAAAAAAAAGGTATATATATTGGAGAAAAATTTTCGGTATATTTCACCCATTTGCCGATAAGCCCCCAATGGACGTATTTGCACGAAATTTTGCACATTCCTAAATATTTCAAACTTGTGGTCCAAGATATACTATCATGTCCTATACATAAACAGTCAACTGCCACTTCATAAGCTTTACCAACTGCAAACAATGCTTAATTTTTGCCATTAAACACCACATCTAATTTTGAACCAATATCATAACAAATATTAAGCATCTTTTGTATTATGACAACTGAACCCGACAATAAAATAACGTCGTCAGCATACACGATGCAAGCGATATATTTATCATATAGCTCACACCCTAGCGCAGCTTTTTTTAAAGAGTTTACAATAACACTGAAGTAAACATTAAAAAGAACTGGTGACAACCCTGTCTGACTCCACTCTTGACACAACTATCCGAGAATGGCTGTTTAAATGTTTTAGCAATACTTTCAGCCTGAGTGTGGTCATTAATATGTAAAGAAGTTGTACTTTTTTGGATAAACGTTGATTCTACTTTTTTTACAAAACTTATTCATATCCTTCTATAGATAGATAATTCATCATCAAGGTCCCACTCAAAGCTCAGTGCGACATTTTCTTATGGCAGCTGTATGTTTGTATTTTGCATGCAATTTAATTTTAGTCAGCCATCTTTGTCTAGGTTTCCCAGCAGCAGACTATGCTTTACAAGCCTGAATTGAGTTCTCCTTTAGTTGCTGCAGTTCAGCCGTCGAATATGGGTAGAAAAACATGTGTTAAAATATGCGTCCAATATGCTTTACTGCTGTTTACAGCGAATCATGGGAACAGTCTGCATTGCAGCCGAATTTAAAGCAACTATTAAATCATTATAAAAACGATTAATATCTGTTTTTCATGAGTACATGCATCCAGTGGCGGTTCTAGCCCGCAACATCTGGGGGGGGCACGGTCCCATGGCGAGCGCGATAGCGCGAGTCTATAACGGGGGTCTGGGGGCCGAGCCCCCAGCGGGGTCCAGGGGGCGAAGCCCCCCTTGAAGCTGAAGCACTTTTGGTTTTTAGACGTTCAATGGAAGCCGCAAATTTGTCCACTTTCCAAAATTTAGAAACGCAAAAAAAATCAAATATTTGTGTTATACTTGCAAAAAAATCATGGGTGGCCATAAAATTGGGGGGGGCTAAAACAAAACTGGGGGAAGAGGGCTGTGCCCTTCCGGCCTGGGCCTAAAACCGCCACTGGCCACAGTACATCCGTGACGGACGGACGGACGGACAACAATCCACATGTGACAACAACTCGACCGTTACTAAAGTTAAAAATTAACGCACATGCGTAAGTTCACTTAATTCTGTGAAGCAGAAGTTACAATATTCACCTTAGGCCTATATTAAATCGCGTTCATTTGCAGTGGCATTTCTAGTCCTCAATATTTGGGGGCTTGGGCCCATGGCGAGCGCGGTAGCGCGAGCCTATAATGGAGTCTGGGAGCGGAGCTCCCAGCGGGATCCAGGAGCAGAGCCCCTGGTGAGGGGTCAAGGGGGCAAAGCCCCCCTGAATCTGAAGCAGTTGTGGTTTTTGGGCATTCAGTGGAAGCTGCAAATTTGCCCACTTTTCTAAAATTTGGTAACTCAAAGAAATCAGATTTTGTGTTATCTTTGCAAAAAATCGTGGGTGGCTGCACAAAACTGGGGGGGGGCTTGAGCAAAACTGGGGGTCTGTGCCCCCTGCCTCGGCCTAAAACAGCCACTGCATGCATCAGTTTCACATTTGCATTGCAATAAATTATGTGGCACAGAGAGGTTTTGTAATAACTGTCTAGTGAGACTGAAGATTACTTTTATCCCATTGCAACACATTACACTTAGTATTTCTGCCTTGCCTCTTAGAGTCAGACAGTGTTGGTCGGGAAATTTCGGCAAGTAGTAGTGTAGTACGATCTGGTAGTGACCGTTTTGTACTTTAAACACGATTTTTTGTTAATAAGTTTTGGCACCAATGCCATAAAATTGCTAATTTACTTTATGCAGACTTTGTTAGACTGTTTATTGCAGTGACGTTGATAATTTGCTGATACCGTGACGCGCGAGTTGTGCATTATCAGTTTCAGGATTGATCTGTCGATCTGATCGTTGCCTCAATGCCGGTGAATGTCTGGAAGATCCTCCCAATACGTACAGATGCGAATGTCTGGATAAATTCCACGGCAACTACTGTGAACACGGTACCCAACTTATCGCAAACAACTGATGACGTGAATTGCGAGTCACTGTTTCGTCATTATTTATAGAACTATTAAAAAAGACCTCTTTAGGCTAGGCCTATGATTCGTTCCATTGTACTTAGTTTTTGTAGTTTTAGTTTGTGTGCCTTAATTTTGCAGATTTTGTCTTTATTTTTTTCAACGCGAGATCTCCGAGGTTTCTTGGCCAATCGCTGCGAAATTTTGTTACATGGTCGGAAGCATGTTCAGTTTTACAATGCCGGTCCAAAAAATTGGGGGCCTGCCCCAAAAAAAATTATGGGGCCAAAATATGCTAAATTTGGCAACATTTTGCAGGACTTCAGATTTGAGCGCGAATTTCTCCGGAACGGATAGAGATATCTCGAATCGGACAATTAATTTATTGACTGCAATTTGCTCCCGCTTTAGACAAAAAATTAAAGTGAACTTTGGTCCACTTACCACAGCGTTCACGCGGCTAATGTTTACCCACCAAATCGACTTTTTCGAAAAACCATATTTTGGCCCCTAGCTGTCGCTGCGCTCTGAAATTTTCACACGCATCATAAAATGGCCAAAGCTTGCTAGCCTACACCTCACCGAGGATGGGGGTTCCCCCAACATATTTTACAAAGGGAGGTCACAGGTTGACTCAAAATGTAGCGTATGAGCCACTATAACTTTGGCGCTAAGAGGAATAGCCCCACGAAACTTTACGACATGATGTGTCTCTAGGTGGGGGTGTTGTATCTCGGTTTCTGGTAAGTTGACTTAATGCTTTTCTTGTCAATAGACAATAGGCCCTAAATGAAAAATTGATTGACTTCACGGCGATTTATTTCGCTGCCTACATTTGTCGCAAACGCCATTTATAATTAATTTCGACACAGACAGTATAGGCTATGAAAATTAAATAGGCCTATAGGCTGAATGGAAAGTCGATATAATTTCTGCGTCGATGTTTGCTATTTTCATAAGTCAGCAATGTATTGTTCGTAACTTCGTATGGTTTTTCGTAACTTTCGCCAACGTTTTTTTTTGAAAACTGCCATTTCGTAAACGTTTCGTGAACCTACTACGCCTGATTTCTTCGTAACATATTCGTAGCTTTATTTTACGAAGCTGTGTAAAGTTAGCCCAAAGTGCAAAAACGGACTTTGTGGGTGGTCTAGAGTTAGGCCTACAAAATACAAGTTCAAATACAAATTCAAGATGGCTCCGGCCACGATTCATAACTCGGTTGCGTTTCATATTAGGCTTTATTTGCAAAAAATTTGGTGAGTATGCCAAGTTTGACGTCTCGCATGCAGACGTCATAACAAATATCAAAATCCAGAGCAGATTATTTTTGATATTTTTTCTTTGAATTTTTACACAAAACCTAGTAACTCAGCCAACGCTTTAGTCTATGCGTATTGTGAGCCTAGTCATACCACGCTCATTGACTCGTCAGCAAACGGCGGATAAACAACTAAAACGTGAAATAAGTGTGACGGCGAAACGTGGAACACGTAGCAAGAGTGACGAATATGGTGTTATAGTTGGTTATTTATATGCACTGTCGACATTGAATTTGTTGCAGAATATTATTGCTTCAGCGAGCCTTGCGTAAACAATGGAACATGCATTGGCGCGTCGGATAACTCAACATACATTTGTCAATGTCCAGACTATTATGCAGGACGAAACTGCCACTTGGGTAGTTTTTTTACCGATTCTCTCACTGCAAAGTTTGCTAGTGCAAAGAGCGACCCGTTTTGCCTAATCATGTACTTTAACGCTAAACCCAACCGGCCATCATTAACTTGTAACTTTATTTCTAACCCTAGCCCTAACTGTAGGTGCAAGCAAAATGAGACTAGGCGACATTCGATTAGGCGAGTTGTTAAAACGTCAAAAGTTATATCCTCGATGTAACCTCCCAGTCTCGTGCTAGCTAACCTGAGATTTAATTTTTGTTTCAAATACCGAACATTAATGTGCGTACGTCCAGACCACAAATTAACATTGGTACACATTTGTTTTTGATCAGCTGCAATATGATTTTTATCAAACGATATTTTACCGATTCTGCCAAAATAGCATTAGCACTGCGATGATTTTTAGCACACTCGAATACCGGCGAAATGTGTGTGTGCGTGTGCGTGTTGAGATGTGTGTGATGCGTTTCCATGTTCGGAGGGCGCAATGTGTGTGCCCAACCACGCGTTGAGTAATGACAGTTTACCTTCTAATGACACGTCTATTGAAGTCGGCGTCGGTTACACATGCTTCAAGTGTGTTATCTACGTTCATAGCAATGATACAAACGCTACATCAGATTACATATTCTGTGACGGTAAGTGACTAGTAAAGTCTTAATTATCGTCAGTATTATTTTTTACTGCTATCAGTTTTATAATTTTGTAGTGTATTACACTATTAATAAACTTCCAACAAAAACATTTTAGTTTTAATTCAATATTATCTGTAATCTCATTATAGTTCATAATTAGTCCGCCGGAAACTATAGTTTTCGGACCGGATGGTAAAATGGTTAAATAGTTAAATGCTATAGCTCTTCGTGGGAAACCTAGCTCAGAGCGACGGAGCGTCACTGGCCGTATGGGATCACAGTGTTATCTGCCACCCGATACAGGTGAACGCGCCCCGCCTTAACCCCAGTCAGATAGACAGATACTCGATTTAACTACCCCAGAGGGATGGAAGGCCGAGTGGACCTAGGCGGCTGGTTACACACCGAGATGATTTACCTGCCCGCAGACAGTCACCCATCCAACTACTAACCCAGCCCAGCGTAGAGTAACTTCGTTGATCGGACGAAACGCGTTACCGCTACGCCACGCCACCACCGGACTTAATGTATGTTTTACCGTTGATGTTTTTTAGTTCGCCAGGATATTTTTGAGCTGCGTCGGCCGATCGCCGGAAAATTTTGCACCGTGGTCGGAAGTGTCTTGTGTTCTATTACGCAGGTCCAAAATTTCAGGAAACCTTTTTCGAAAAAAAATTTCAGGGGCCAAAAATATGCAAAATTTGGCGCGATTCTAGACGATATTAAACTTCAACGGCGAATATATTTCCGGAATGGATAAAGATGTTTGAAATCGGTTAAGGGGTTTCGGAGTTACAGGACCTCTCAAAACGCCATTTCCTAAACTTAACGTTCATCGCCCTTACAACAGTGTCAGCACTACCGTGCTGCACTGTGATAGAAAGTCGCATAATCCATATCAAATGACACAAAAATCGTTCACCTTGCGGTGCTATATCAGTGATGAGTCTTTCAGACCAGCAGTGTTTTTGCGAAGGATTCCTTGCTTAGTGATTGTTGTGTTTGGTTGACAGTTTATGACAGTTGCAAATTAAATCCTTGTCAGAACAACGGAACGTGCTTCTACGACCTGGACAAAGGCGTTGTGTGTGACTGCCCTGAAGGTTTAACCGGCCGTTTGTGTGAAAGCGGTCAGTACGCTTTGGCTTCATTGCCATCATCGTCATCATCGTCTTCATCGTTGTCGTCGTACAAAAGTTGGGTGTAAAATGGTTGCACGCTGGTCACCTAAGCTCTTGTCCATTCAGATACCTCAATTATTAGTCCAGAGACTCAGCTCTTTGTAAATCAGAAAAAAATACACCCTCAAATTTGCGGTAGAATAAAGGTGGATTAGGAACTTTTGACTTTTTTACGCGCAACAACACTAAGTGCTGAGAACGCGTATTAGCCACGTTATTCTGTCTGTCCGTTTGTTAGTTTGTAGTACAACAACTACAACCACAACTGCAACTACTACCATGCAGGAACACTTTGAAGCAGCTCTGAACCACTGGCCAGCCCTTGACGATGAGGCTGCTCTCGCCGACCTCGACAGTGAGAGGCGTTTGTCGACTTGGCGAAGTCACACGAGCCATACCAAAGCTCAAGAATGGTTGCGCAGCTAGCTCTTCAAATGCGCTATCAATCCTGTCGCCATGGCTCGGCAATGCATACGCTGTTTATCCAAATATCTGAAGGGACGGTATTTTGATTGCAGTGTACAAGGCAAAGGTTTGAGTGCAGCAACTACCGTCTTACGTTGCAGAGGTAAAAATTGTGGCAAAATAGGAAAAATGTTAAACAAACTCGATTTTACTGTTTAAGACTAACGTTTGTGCCAAATTTTATCAAAGACAAACAAAAATGTGGCCGTAAAAGTGCTTACAGTGCTGGCAACAAATACACTGGTTTAGCGGATAACAAAATATACACTTCTAGAAAGTAAAAACAAAACAGATTTGTTATATTTTGCCAGATACTTTTCGCAACACGTACAACAAACAATAACAGATTCGCGAAAGATGTCATAATCTATAAACCTGGGACAGAAAATTTACAATAGTTATAATATGTCAAACTGTTATACAGTGTAAAAACGAAGTGCTTCGGATGCACTTTTTGGTGGTTACTCAGCTGCCACCAATTTTGGGATATCGAAACACCGAGCGTTCTAGCACTTCCTAAATCAGTTGAGTGTTTCGACAGGTCTGATACCGAGGTACAGTAACGCGAATTTAACAGGCTCCAAACACTGAACTCAGTAACGTGTAGCACCATTCGCAGGGTTTCGTAGCACCTGAAGAGTACTGGCGTTTCACTCAAACTGGTGTTTCGAAACACTTAACGCGGTGCGCTTAAAACACGCGTTTCTCGGACATGTGGCACTGCTATACATGTAGCTACTTCTGACACTAAAGGAAGACGCGCCAAACTCTGGGGCTAGTACTTCGAAGTAACTCTAGTAGACTAACGCGTCGCTAGTTCTGCTGTTTCGTAACACTTATGTTAGAGGTTTGTAACACGTGCTCATGTGGCGGTAAGCGCTGCGGACTAGTTTTAGAAACGTTGCGCGCAGCCTATCACCGTTATCATGAGAACGCGTAGTCGGCGGTGGACTGATGCGCTCTCCACTCCTCTCGATCATCGGCCGCTGTCCTGGCCTCTCGAGCAGTTGAACGTGTCGCTTTCAAAACGTCACTTAACCAGCTGCTTCGTGGTTTTCCAGGTTTTCTTCTCCAGCCAGGATCTGGTGCAGTGCCGACAAGCGATCCAACAGATGTATGGAGGGCGTCATGCGTTGAAGTGCCTTCTGGTAGGCGTGTGACGTGTAGCCTTTTGCCGCCAGCCTTGACGATGGTCCATGTGTCGACTTTGTGAAAAAGCGATGATTGCACACAGAATGTGTAGGCCCTGTATCCCTATCCTCAGCTTTATTTCTAGACTCAGGCAAGATTGTTCCCAGACGTTGTCGAGTATTCCGAATACTGATGATGCTATGCTGATTCGACGTAAAATTTCTGGCGTGTAGTAGCCGCTGGAATTTAGGTGGCTCCCAAGGAAAGTAAAATGAGTGTCAAATTCGACTCGCTTGGTAGCCACGTCAACCGGAGATGCTGATGGTCCAGAGCCTAGATTCTGCATCCGTGAAGTGTGTAGTCCCTTGGCGTCAGTTTCTGAGTTAAACGTCGTGGGCAGGTTGCCAGTTCGCGGCATTTCATGTGAACATTTTGCATAGATGTGATCGGTGAACTTCCATTGACCGACAAACAATATATATATTCAACACAATGCTTCCAAACTCCACAACAGCCAACTGTACAACAGCAGTGACATTCACGTCTCACTGATACAAAATTCGCGCTAAAACTGCTTAGCGTTTCCGCTTATTCCTATTTTTACACTAAT
>Ga0056128_1002604_pt1 | contig 21547 bp, 8 predicted proteins | sample WorMetLIZISLAND2_FD_71113 | JGI IMG/M metagenome (GOLD analysis project Ga0056128, IMG submission 71113) | Marine gutless worms symbiont microbial communities from Max Planck institute for Marine Microbiology, Germany - Olavius geniculatus... ... | reverse complement strand
ACATATTATATATGCGAGGTTAAATGTCTAATTTAAATCTACAGAAATTGCGCGAGTGAGTTTGACCGTGGCCATGGACCTTTAAAGTCTTCGATCAATTCCGCCACCTAAAAAGCTAAAAATACTTTCATCACTCGTAGCCATAAATAGCCAACATGCTTTGCAACTCTGCTGAATTTTAGCTTACTTAAAAATTCAGCAAAAATTTTTGCCATTTTAAACCGATTCATTGTTTATCGCCAGATGCTAAAGTTGGGGCAAAAATGCAGGAGACTTGAGAAACACACAAAAGAACTAACAGCTTTGCTCTGCTTGGTAAATGGTCTACATATTATTTCAATTGTACTTGAGCACTTGAAAACACCAAAATATCCAAATTCTCAAATATTGGTCACAAAACTATCAAACAGCCCCCAGTTCATCGGAGACCTCATGTTAACTTTGAAAAGTTTTCCACAGTTGTTATCGATATTTCCATTTGGGTGCTGAGAACACTGTGCACCACAAGTAAATGCTAAATCACACTTCACACTAAATTCACACTAAATTCCCAGTTCTCTTACTTACTTACTCACTTATTAGGAGTAGTCTTAAAAATAAAAATAAACCACAGAATAGACATGCCCATTGTTCTTCCATGAAATGCACGGCTGAATGACAAAACTGTTAGTGGCGGGGCTCCGGGCGGTTTGTTGATTAACGCTGAACTCATTTCTTCATCTGTAGGGGGTTTGTCACCCCTCCGACGACGCTGCAATGTTTTGTGAGAACAAACATAAAATGTCATGTAAAAAAATAATATCAGTATAAAAAAGTGTCGTGATGAACAGAATCGTGTATTCTGCTCAACTGTGGAATTGAGATTTTAAAAACCGACTTGAAATTTCACATTTCAACTTGTCAAGATAGTGATCCATTATATCCAAAATGTTATGTAATGAAAAAGTGATCTAGTTATCAGTAAAACAAGCAAGATTTCTGTCTTCACTGCTAGCAGTGCTATGAATGATCACGCATTTTTGATTAAGATCAACAATCACAAATCACCCAAAGAGATATGATGTACAAATCAAATCAAAATCAATGGTTCCAAATTAATAACTCAAAATTTGATCATCATGTAATAATAAAATTTTATACAACCAAACGATATAAAAATAAGCAAATATTAAAAAATTTGGCCCAACCAAATGCAAATATTGTCCACTAGTTTAAGAATCACAAAGTGTTTGCTAACTCTCATTGTAAATGGCTGAGGAGAGAGATTCTGAAACGGAAGAATTTCTAACTTTGAAGGTCTCATGACCTTGACCTTGACCTTGGATTAGGTTACATCACACACTGTTGTGTAGCATTCATCAGACTTCACCTACACACCAAACTGCATTCAAAGGACAAATCACAAGAACGTTTTGTGGACAAATAAACCTATGGACGCCAGTCCAACTTTATTCAATCAATTCAGTCAAGGAGTCGACCTAAACACGTTGAAAGACATTACCATGTAAGCCATGAACGCCATCTTAAATGCATTTTCATTAGAACACGCTCCACAAGCCATTGTCTGTACATGCTTCATGCCCTTCGGAGCTATCTGAAAACAACCACACACACACACACGCACTCATATGAATTTTACACCAAACTACAGACTAACACTCAGCATGGTCGGAGTCCCTTAGATACTTTTACACAATTATCAACAATAATGGATATTTTTTCTTATCAAAAATTTCCGTAGAGTTTGTAATAATTGTACTGCATTCTCATTCGCCATCATTCTGATGCTATAACTTAATGGCGATGGCTAATCTCGCATAACTTGAACATGTCGCTCAAGATTATTGCATTAACACATGCGTTAATCATTTCAATGCATGCATTAACGCAATAATTTATGCATCAATTCCACAGCACTATTTATGCTGGAGGTTGCTATCAGCAAACAACTACACCTGATCGAGATGCGACCACTGTCAAACAAAAAACAGTAAATGATGTCATTGCTAGCATAAAAAAATATTAAAAATCTTTTTATTAGCTTGTCAACTAAAAATTATTAGAGTACTAATGGAACAGCTAAATAATATATTTACTTGAATATTACTCAATTGCCAAATAATCGCAGTTTGGTGACAATATATTAAAACTCCTGTTTTATAATATTCATGTAAGTGCATTAATTTTAAAACACATCTTTAAAAATTAATGCACGTTAATTCTCTAACATGTTAAGTTAACGCATTAATTTGACAGCTCTACTTAAATTGATTATTTAAGAATTATATCACAGAGTCGAAACTCGCCTTCATTAAGCTCTGCTCTGCTCCACAATCAATTAAGCTATCATTTCCTTTGCTCAATATCAGCAAAGCATAATAATCTATTAGTAAACGTATGCAGCAATAAGTGTTTACAATTTACAGTTATAAAACATCATGAATAAAATGTAAATGACAAATGACTGTGCGGAATTTCATCTAAATCCATTCACAACTTTTCAAGTACCGGTACAGTAGTCGTGAAAAAAAAGAGATAGACAACAGACAAACCTAGGCCATAAAGCTAGGAAAGAATTTTACTTTGTATTATGTATACAGTAAACAAGAAATTCGAGCTAACGCTCATCAGATGCACAAGAGCCTATAGCAGTTTCTGTGCACTGGTTGTATGCCATCCATTTTGTAGCAATTCAGTCTTCTGCAGCTGAAAATCGCAAAAAAAAAACACTAAAACCCCCTATTTTGCGGGCTCAAGATCATCAATGTTGATACCACTAAAAATACATCACCAGTGCTTGTTATGACAAGCAGCATTTTCACATTCATCAAACCAATAGTGGAAAAATAACCACTTTTTAGGGGGTACCACTCTTTGACACTTGCATGCGTTGGGACTTGGAGTGATAAAATCTACATTCAATGCCAAAAATTCCATACACAGATTATCTTTGTCTATCTCCATTCACTCTTGAAATGTGTGTCGCAGCCCAAAATTGCCAAAAAATCACTAAAACCCTTTATTTTGAAGGTTCAAGGTCATTCAAAGTCATCGATGTTGACACTTTTAAGAAGCTCATCACCAGTGCTTGTTATGATAAGCAGCATGTATGTGCCTCTCTGCAACCATTTTCAAGCCAATAGTGGTAAAATAACGTCTTTTTAAGGGGGGGGGGTGCCCCTATTTCTACCTTTCGTCTAAGTGGACACCCTTTACTCAGTGGCAAGAAATTTTGTCGCAAAATACTAAAGACACTAGGCTATCACACGGTCAAAACCTGAAATCTCTATCTCACCTGGTCTTTGATCGGTACCAGGTCTTGACAGACACCAAGACAGACGGACAGATGGACAGAATTACTGTAGCTAATACGCACTATAGTTAGCTAGCTAAGCTAGCTCTCGCACGTAAAAATCAGCCATTGCCACAATTGCACTGTGTGTCACATTCACTGTGTGTGAAAATGAAAAAGTCGCCAAAGATATGGCATGTTAAAAAAACTGATATCTCCTTCTACTGGCTAAGGTAATTAAATTGTTAACATAGTGTTATTGTGCGGGCAAAAGAATGTCAAAGAAAAAAGAACAGATTGAAAAAAAAATAAAATTCCAGATTTCAACTCACCGACATGAGTGCATTTTCCAGTCTCTCAGGCCAATCAACTGAAGGCAAGCTGCCCAGAGCCGGCCTATTGACAAGATGTGCCTGCCATCAGCACAAAAAACATTACTAAATCTAAAAGCAATCACAGATCTCAAAGCTCCACTGAGATTAGTGCTGCCATCTGGCAAACACAACTAATACTTCTGCTGTTTGTGTGTACTAAAAATTTCCGGATCCAAACATGTATCAAAAACTTATCCCTCGGAACACAATACGAACTCCAAAAATCTGCTCAAACAAGGTTCTGAATTTTGGTTGATAAAAACAGGTTCTTAGATTTTTATTCCATCACAGTAGATCCTGTTAGTATGTGGGTGATGGGTATGCAAGCAGACACCCAAATCGAGTCAGCATGGCCAATTGGCCATCTCTCTGGTCACGTAGGTGAGCATTCACCTTATCATGTATTTGCCTTTGTGGCAAGGGAAAAGCTAAACGTTTTAATTTCACATCAGAACACGACAGTACTCTACAAACCAGCAACTCTCTACCATGTAAAATTAGAGTTGTATAAGCAAAAAAGTAAAGGTCAATTTGTATAGTGCATCGTCGTGAAACATGCCTCTAATGCGCTTTCGTCACTAACCAGAGCAGCCTGCTGCATGGCCACAGTGTGCAGCCTGCAGACACAGGCTGGCGCAGCAGCCGGCTAGGCAACCCCAGTCAGCTGTACCAAAATCCCCACCTTCCGTAACCCATGTACATCAGTTACTACTCATTTTACCGTCCCACGGACGGTAGAAGGCTGAGTCGACCTAGCTGGCAGGCTTCGCACCGAGATGGTTTACCTGCCCGCAGGCAGTCACCCATTGCAGTACTAACCGAGCGCGGCGTGGAGTAACTTCGTTTCAGCTGAAACACGTTACCAACTATGCCATGCCACCAAGCAACCTTAAACAGTTTTAAGCACCAGCTGAAAACATACCATTTTAACATTCTTTTAACTTGCAGTTTTTTTGCAAACAAATACAAACATTGTAATTCACTGCTGTCCTTCTGCAAATGGTGCACAATAAATTATAATGATGATGATAGATACTGTAAGAACCATAAAACGACAGCAAACCATGTTCCTTGGGTCTTGAAGAACATTGATAAATCTAGGACAGTTATAACCTGGATCAGACACAGCACAATAGTACGGTGTTCATTGCCAGTTTTAACTAGAAGCTATATCAGAAACAAAAAGTCTGCAAATTTTCACACCAGACTAACATATGACTCCATCTAACTTTACCACATCACACTTTAAAAGCAATTGTCAACATGCGATGACTAATAAATATTTATAAATGCATACAATGTCCACTTACGCAAGCACTACACAACAAAAGATTGAGAATTCTGAACAATAAAGATATTTTAGATCATGGTTTCAAAATTTATCACTAAAACTTTGCAACACTGCCAAATCGATGCTCGAACCTTGGAGACCACTGAGCTCCAACATTACAGACAGCTGCTCAGTTATGTTCCAGGTATCAGTATTAAAAATAACTTAACATGATAACGTTATAGAAAATGCACTTCATAGAAATTTTCACACAGAGCCCAAACGAGTGCAGCTACAAATTTTCAACACGGGAGATTGGGCTCAGAATTTCAATTCTGCTCGTAAATTCCCTCAAAATAAAAAAATGTCCAGCAGTAAATTAGATACTTGTGAACCAAAATTTTACAGGGGGCAAAAGGGAGAGCCTGCTTAACGCTCTCCCTTGCCACAATGGCACTGACAGAGAAATCTACATGACACGAACCGAGTGGCGTGGAAGATATCTGCATGAAGAGGTCAAGAAAGACATTGTCATCAGCATCAACAAGATAATTGCCCTGGCTTTTCTCATAGTCAATGAACAACTGCACTGCCTTTGTGTTCTGACAAGAAAAACCACATCCAGTTCATCATCAATTTACCAACCCACGAACAGTCAGTCATTCACTCAATCGGGGTTGCCCTAACAGTGGAGTTACTTCAAGGCTAATAGCAGACTGAGAAATAATATTAAATAACAATGTCTGGAAAAGACTTTATGCAGAGCCAGTTCTGGGACACTGGCACAAGGTCAAAAGTGATGGAAATGTTGATCATCTCTTCCAGCAATTCAGTGTTCCAGACATCAGGAGTCCACCATCACTGCCTCAATTGGTGCATGAAAGCAGCAACTGAGATGTGATTACATAGTTAAAGTAAAATAAGTAAAATAAAGCATTCTGGAGAACAGAAAAGTGAGCAATTCATTTACAAGAAGCAACAGTATATCCAAGCAAAGACATCCGCATCTGCTGCAAATCTCCCCACGTGTGAGGATCAACGCCCAAATCTAACACATATCCCTCAACATGACATTCCATCCAACCAAGATGCATTAGCAAAGTGCACGAGAGCAACACGAGACAGACAGAGAAACGATGCTAAAGCAACATCTGTTGCAATTTAACACTGTAGCTAATACTGCTACCAGTAATACAATTCTCTAAGCAATGCTGCCTAAAAGGCAAACAAAAGCCATTCCAAAGCCACAGCATGGCAAAGTAATTTTCAAGACATTTTGTTACTCACAACAATACAATTCAGACAACAACAATGTTGCAAAACAGTGCAAACAGCAAATAAAAAATGGTATGAGCCAGCACTAAGATATAAACATAAAATGAAAATATCTATTACCCAGTAGTAGAAGCAATTGTACCTGAATGCGAGACAGCTGAGCAAGTCGCTGCAAAGACTTGGGTCCTGGGATGTCGGTTTTCACTGACGGTCCACTTGGCTCACTGGTGTGAAACTTCACCTTCTGACTCACAGCCGGAATAGCATTAGTCATGCTCCTCAATATTCCAGGGCTGCCTGCAATAAAAGTGCACACAGTTGGCAAACTATAAATCTATCAATGTTTATCTATCCGTCTATTTATCCATTTAGAAAAGGTAGAAAATGCAATAAAGCAGATTTGCAGTATGGAAATAACCCTTAACCTATTTTCCTAGCGCTGGAAAATGATCCACAGATCAGCCATGCGCAACAAATTGTACTATTAGTGATTATCATACAACACATTTCAGTTGCGCGCACGGCCAGCAGTGCATATAGACACTAACTCATAATTTTTTAGCAAACATTAGTGATGACTCAATATATCGAGAATATCGATATATCGTTTTTGATATCGATATATTGTATCATATCGTTGAAAAATATTGAATTTTTCAATATATCTTGATATATGACGATATCTTATGCCAAACGTTCACATTTTTATTACCGCATTACCAGGGTCACCGGGAATTCCTGTTTAAGAATCCAGGGAATTTGGTCCTCTCCAAATTCCGTGGGAATTCCTGGGAATTTGGCAAAAATACAGATTTTTGCATTTTCCAAGCATTTTTCATCCAGGAAATGGTCTAATTAACTATCATCTTAGGTGCATCAGGCGTATTATCAAATAGAAATTTATCGATTACTAGCGATATAAACGAATATCGTGCACTGATACATCACCATAGGACCTATAATATAGGTAATACCAATACTATGGTAATATGCTAATATGCAGGGACATGTCAAATACTTGAATATTTGATTACTCAAATCCGAAATTAGACTCGAGTGACTTTAAGAAAACATGAAAAATTGGTTCGAAAAAACTAGACATATAAGTGCGATAATGTGATCAATCGAGCATGTGTGTGTTTGACTCTTTTTGAAAACTGTTCTTGCTAACGTACGCTAATAAGTACATAATTTAAGTTTTATATAAGATTTTCGGGATTTAAAAAAACAAGGACTTTTTCGTTTTTTAAAAAGACAATTCCCGGTGGCCCTGCTTTGAACGAGTTTAGTGTGTGCAAAATAATGTAAAAAACTAAGAATTTCAATGAAGATGAAATCTTCTAGGCCAAAGAATATGGACGTTTTTTCACGCATATGCCTATAAAACGACATCACATATCTAATAGCAATGCTTTTGCTACTGTACTAGGTGTGATATAATTGAGCATTGTAGTAACTGGGGATTTTTCACATAACGGGGAAAATTTCTTACTTCCAAAACGAGAATTCCTGGCGGTCCTGCACATTACCAAAATGACAACAACAGAGAAAATGACAAACTAACCAAAGCAAACTAACAATATAGTGTCAACACTTACGACAGTTTTTAGTTAATTAAGTTTAGTGACACATTTTAGTAAGCCTACCCATGTAAAGCATACTGTCTTGCTCAATGTTCACGTGTTGCTCCCGTGTTGTATAAGATTTACATACTTAGTGTTTTAAAAATATCAATATCGATATCGATATCGATATCGCAATATTTTGTAAAGTTCAGTGCTAGCGGTAGATCGGCGATCTCGCACTAGAGAGCAGAAAATTACTAGGGGTAGACTGCCATTTATCTAATTATACTTATCTCATTGTTAATGTAAGAATGCAGCCACATTTCTTCACTGCATTGCTAAAACTGTGGTTGGAACTGAAACGTTATCAATTACCAAGCATTAAATAAAATTTATTCAAAAACACTATAGTTCTAAGTACGTGTTACAAAAAAACGGCTTTGCCTTGAGATGGACTCTGATATAATACTGAATAAGCATGATTTAAATACGTGACAGTGTCATGGGATGGTTTATTGACCTTCTATGTCTACCAGGAATATAAGTTCTACCATCTTCCCAATAATGTACCTACCCGATCTGCCTCTAGCAATTTTCCAGTGTTAACAGCGAGATCGCCGATCTACCGCTAGAATTATTGTTTTGTAAAATATCGTATCGATATCGTGTCGAAATTGAAATCCTAATATCGAGTTATCTCTAGCAGACATCACAACTCGACAAACCAAAATAGTGTCGTGTAGTTTCAACATACCTCTGACACTGACATCCCATGCCTTTCGACAAGCAGCAAACATCGCTTCATAAATGTTCTGCAAAAATCCAACACAATATAAACGAAACTAAGGTAGCCGCCACAGTGGTAGCCGCCAACAAACGGCAATAATATTGATCGACACACCTCCTGCCCAGCTGATTTGGCGATGCGACAAGTGCCTAGAGACCTTTAACCGCAAGGCCGCCCAAATGAGCGTATGCATATTCAAAGCTCGTTTTAACCTAGGGATGAGTCAAAAATGATTTTAATTTCGATACGATACCGATATGTGATATCAATTCAATCTCATAAATAAACGTGTATTATTTGTTAGGTTTGCAAAATTTTGTTTAGTAACTGTTTCTGCATAACTCTAACTATAATAGGTATGCGTAGTAGATTTATGAATTGACTTCTACGCTAACGTACCCTGGTACTAACCTACTGAATAATTTCTTTAGAACCTTCTCTAGTGCTCTGAGTTGAATAACTATTCTTTCTTTGTTATTGTTTACTTTTGGTATATCTTTTGTACAACGTTTGCCCGTTTACTACAGTTTTAAAGACTGTATTGACATCCTGTCTGACGAGTTGACATTTATTTACTGCTTACAGTTAGAACAGTTAGTTTTTAGTAGTTAGTTAGTTTTTAGCGTTGCCACGTTGAAAACGACAACTGTCACGTTTTTGACTGTCGATCCGCACGTGCGGTGTTGATAACATTTCGAGCAGCTGATGTAATAACATGTCCTGGCTGGCAGCACGATTTGCTGGCAGTCTTTTAAAGTTTGCTGCAACGTCTGAATCTCGTAGTATAAGTATGTAATTTGTGTGTGTTTTTTTATTAGCAGCTAGTGTTACCCGAACGGTTGAGTGGGTGTTATCAGAGTTCACGACGTATCAGTGCTCATAGGCGTAGCCAATGGGAGTGCAGGGGAACATGTGCACTTTCATACGCCAAGAAATATGCAGATTTCAGTATTAAAACTAACGTTTTCAGTAGAGCTGTCGAAGCATTAATTTTTTAACATGTTAACACATTGTGTTGCAATTTTAATACATGCGTTAACACATTAATAACACATCATTAATATTGCTGATATTGTAGGTGGACTACATCGAGAGGGTGACAGGAATGAAGCCCACAAAGTCGTGCCCGTGTTGCAGGACTGTGACAGTAGTGATGGAATAGCAACAAAACTATTTTTAATTACTTGAATATTATTTGATCATCAAATAGCCGCAGTTTAGTGGAATATTGGAACTTCTGCTTCACATAATTTAGTAAATTTATTTATGTGAGTTAATTTTTTAATGTATATTAATTTTTTAATGTAAATTTTCAATGCATGTTAATTTATTAATGCAGAAACACATTAATTTGACAGCTGTAGTTTTCAGGGATTTTTCATAACCAAAAACGAGTTTGCAACCAGGCCTCTGCCGTGGAACTCAATGACGGAAGCTCCCTGAGACCCTTGACCCTCTGTTTTGTAGGGGGCTCACTTTTCCAAGAACCCCACTCTTGTTCTTGGTCTTTGGCTTTGATTTTTGGCCCTTCGGGCTTCAAACACTATCCGTAACTTCAATTTTTGGCTACACTTATGTTAATGTTAGATTTAACTTTATTAACCTTGTCATATGTTTGACTGTATAGAGTGCCTAAATATACATTTTGATTCAATAGTCTGAAAGTATGTAGAATTGGACCGGTACATTGAATTTTTGTATTCAGTTTCTAGTGACTTATTGATAGTAAAAAAATTAAAGTGGCATTTCTTTTGCTTTCAGCTCGAGTTAACAATGTTTGTCCTTTTACATGTATGCCTGCATGTGCTGACTATTGAGTGATATGTGAATTAGCTGCTGCTGCAGTTCTCATATAATCTATTTTGGGAATGAGAATGAATTGGAAGAGTAGGCTGTTAAAAGTCAAAACTGAGTGAAGTTTACAGTATTACATTGGACATGACAAGTTAATAAATTAGCAAAAAAATAATAAATTAGCTGTTTATTGTTAGATGTGCTGTATCAGTACTTACTTTGTCATCATGCTACAGATCGTGTGCATGTTAGTGAATTTGCAAAAATGATTACCTCTGCCAAGGAGGTTATGTTTTTGCCGGTTTTTGTTTGTCTGTGTGTGTGTGTACAAGATAACTCAAAAAGTTACAGACGGATCTTTCTGAAATTTTGAGAGTATGTCAGGCATGACATAAGCTACAAGTGATTAAATTTTGGGGGTGATCCGGCAGGAATCCTGGATTCTGGATCACTTTGAAATTTTCGTTACCATTGCATTAAAGGGGGCATAAGTGGAACCGCTGCAAAACCAAAGATGGTGACGCCACCTGGCGAATAGCATTGCCTTGGCGGAGGTACTTGCGGGTTATGACTGCTATCTAGTTTGTTATAAATTTGGATTGCTGGACTATGTATTATGTTTCAAAGTGCCCGTAGAACAGAATTTTATGGCTTGTTTGTAGAAATAGTCACTTGCAGTATATGTCACCAGCTTACACTGAATAGAAGCATGTGGACAGTAAGTTGTTATGTTAATCATGTCACAGTTAGCAAATATGAAAGTAAAATCATGATTTTAATGCATGGTCAAACAGAAGTGAAATATTGTACAGTCTCTGAATGATTTTATAGTTAGTCATCTTTTTTTTCATTCGTGGCAACCAGGTGCAGTGGTGCTGCTCTTGTCTTATGTGACTTTGATCTCTGTGTCCATTGAAGGCCATTTGCAAAGCTGCTGGGTTTTGGTAGGAGTACGGATGCAGGGTGTCATGCATACCAGTGTGACTTATAAGCCTGTCCACAGCGAATACATTGTGTCCCAAAATTATTGGCTGCCTACAGATAAGTTAGTGTAAAATCGTTAATATCTGACAGATTTTTACAAAATTTGAAACAGTCATTGATACAATCATTCTGAACTAGAATTTAAAGTCTGAGCTCAAAGTGGCCATTTTTGGTTTCAATGCACGCTCTTAGTTTAAGGCCAGTACGCTGCTGCTTGATTTCATTGCCAGTAGGAACGTATTGAATGCAAGCTTAATGTAAACAAACACTGATGTCGTAATGACGTTATACTGAGCACATGCAGTAAAGTGCATACGTCATTGTGAATGTGACCATTAGTACTGTTAAGGTAGTGGAATGTGCGATATTTTGTTGAAATCCATGAACTATAAACTGAATTAGGCATGTTTGAAACAAGGGGGCCGCAAATTTTGGGACACAGTGTAGATACAATCCGCATTACTGTTTGCAACTTGTATTAATTACACGCAAGCCGGTGGTTGTTCTTATGTGGTGATTTTTTGATAGTAAGTAAGTAAGTAAATTTAATTTATAAAGCGCACAATGTCAGCGAGAAACTCACTGAATCTGAGACATAGTATCGGAAGTTTTGTGAGTTTTATTGAAAAGAACAGTTTGAAAACACCGTGATGACTCACTTACTGTTTAACACATTCCATACTGATATTCAGAGGACATGTAACAACAATACTAGCAGCTGCTCTGTCAATTCGTTTTGCTATTCTGTTGTACATTTTGGGGTTTTCCAGAAAAGTTTTATGTTATTGGCTAAAACTGGTCATGTGTTCTTTTAAACCAAGTAGAAATTTGGGGCATAAAGCCACCTGGCACTGTAAATCTGATTGTTTTGGTCCACGGCTGCTTATTTGTCAAGCCGTTGATTACAAATACGGTAGAATGCCCATACCTCCAAAAGCTCTTGACAAATCTTGCTGAAATTTGGTCTCACTTTTTTTAGATAAGGGTTATCCTTCCACATTTTGGTCTTGGTCCATGTCTGGTTTCAGAGAAATGGAAAATAAAAACTAGAAAAGAAAAAGAAGCAAAGTGAATACATAAGACTTCCTGTTACTTCGTATGGATGACCTAATAAGTGTCTACAGCATAACAGAACAGTTGTTGTTCTTTTTCAGGTAGCAGTCGAGGGGAACATTGGTAGTGGAAAGTCTACATTTCTTGACTTCTTCCAACAGTTTCCAATTGTCCAGGCAAGCACATCTTGATTTTTTTGTCTGATTTTGTTTTTTTTTCAAATAATTTAAAAGTGCCTGTTGTTTTGAACTGATATTCTAATAAAAACACTTTCGGTTGAAGATTATGTTTGTGTATGTTATCATCATGTGTTTCTTTGTGATATTTTTGCTTTGTAATTTTTGATTTATATATAATTTGTTACATGATATTTTTGTTGTTGTTTGGCATTGGCTTTATTTCATTTCTTTGTATTTGGCTATGTCTGTGTATCATATTTTTGAGTATTTTATTAGCACTCTTCCTTTTCTAGTTTATCATGTAAATTATTTTTGTCACCCAGAATGTCCCATTGTTGTTTTGCTGACAACTATGACATCATTAGCTAAGTATGGTAATTAGAGCTGTCAAATTAATGCGTTAATAAATTAACATGCGTTAAAAAATTAATGCACGTTAAAAAAATTAACGCACATGCGTAAATTTATTTAATTTACATAATTTGTTAAACTGCGGTTATTTGACAATTGCATGAATTCACGTAATGAAACTAGTTGCCGTTCCATCATTACTGTAAATAAATATTATTAGATGACAGGCTAATAGATTTCTATGCTAGCGTGATGTCTATTATTGTTAAAAATGTGTTTTCCTTTGCTTTTTAATTTCCTATATTTTACAGGCGAGGGCCCTCCAAAGGTTGCGGGGCCCAGGGTAACTTCCCCCCTACTCTCCCTCTCGACGGGCCTGGGTGCATTAATTATGCGATAATTAATTTGTAAAAAAAACTAACGCATTAAAAAAATTAATGCTTCGACAGCTATAATGGTAATATTATATTGCCATTACTTGCAGATTTTGTCAGGCTGTTGTTTTCATTAAAACGTTTAATTTTATGATGCAACAGGCTATGTTTTGTTTGTTCAGACATTGCAAGAACCTGTTGAAATGTGGACAAGAGTAGTTGGCAAAGAACACAATGCACTGGTGAATTGCTCATTACAAATACTGCTCGTTGTGCTCTGTAGAATTTATCTGTTAACATTGATTTCTTTATGTACATTGCTTGTGAATTTGAGTTTGGGCTTTTGAAAACAGGTTTGTGCACTGTGTGAGTATCTAGTCGCAGAATGCAGTTATGGATGTTACTGAAAACAGCGTCATGATGACGATGTCACTGCAGTCTTTATTGTTCTGTGTTGTCAGTTGTTTCTTTTGCCACAAAAGAATGTTATATGTGTTGTTTGACTTTGCCTGTCTGTCTGTTTACATTTCTTGACTTCTTCCAACAGTTTCCAATTGACCAGGCAAGCACATCTTAATTTTTTGGTCTGATTTGTTTTTTTAAATAATTTAAAAGTGCCTGTTGTGTTGATCTGATATTCTAATAAAAACACTCTGAATCCCCCTCATCTGTTTGACTTGGATCTCTGTCAAGTCTGCTTAATTTCCGAAAAAAAAGTTTATACCGATTCGAATGAGTTTTTGTAGGGGTTGCGGTGTGGCTCCGGAAACATGATGAGATTTTGATGTGAGTCGAGGAACTTGTTAATAAACATATAATTATGTAATAGAGTCTGTATTGAATCTTTTGCTATATGGCATCACTGTTCTCGGTGGAAGCTTGAGATTTCTTACTGCTTTTGGTTGTCTGTGTATTTCAGGGTTTATTATATGAAAATCCGTCTCGCTGGAGCTTTCTGTTTAACCAGTATGCCATTCTAACGCGCACACGACAACATCAGCTGCAAACGGTTTGTCTTACTGTTCTTTACTTCATTCTTACAGCGGCACATTTAGGCATGTTCAGCGTGTTTGGTCAAACAGTGGCCCCTCATAAAGGGGCCCCAAATGCTAGAGAATGTTGGACAGCAGCACAACATTTTCTGCTGTGTGAGGGACTTGTTATGGCATGTTGCAGCATTTTAAAAAGTTTGCTCGGTGCATCATGAGATTGTCTGACCTGAGGGGTGCTCTGTACACTGCATTGCAGAATCGGAACTTTTTGGCATTACTTATATATCTCTTAAAAACCATATCTCAAATCGGGTAATAGATGCAAAACTGCGTAAAGTTATAATGCTGAATTTATGTAAAGTTTTTGTGCTTTATCGACAGAAAAATTATGGGAGGGCCTCAGATTTTTACTAACCCGCCTAATCTGTGTTCTTGACCAGAAATTGGGGAACTGGAATCTCCAGTTGAAATTTGCCTTTCAAGTTGCAGCTGAGCTGTAACAGAGACTAAAGTGGTTACATTTTGCACAGCCTATAAAAACTCCGCAACACCCTATCCAGTGTTAGCATTGCTGACCCCATATGAGACTTTCCTTTTTCTCAGAATTATGTGTTTGCAACAGTGCCACTCGGCATTAATTATGTTGCAGAACTGTCCTGTGAAAATGATGGAGAGATCGTTATATTCAACACATCATATCTTTGTTAGAAACAGTTTTAACAGGTACCTGCATTATTTCGTTGATGTTTAATATTTTGTTTTTGGACCTTAAAGGTTGAAAAACTTTACTTCAGATTAGACACATTTGTTATTTTTATTGTACAATTATAGTAATACGTAATTGGTAACCTTGAGAGAATTAACAATTCGTTAGTAGTTAATTGTGTTATCTAAGTGATTAGTAATTGTTAGTAATCCACAGCGTTCTTTGATTAAAAGTGTTAATGAAGTATGACAAATAACCGAAATAGTCGTGTTAAAATGTGATCGTAAAATTTACTTTGAGTAAGACAATTCATGCTGCTGTTTGTCTTCCACATTATGTAAGTAAAATCTCATAATTAATAATAGCATTATATATTATTCTTATTAAAAAGATTTTTGAATCATATAGTTTTAGCATAAATGGATGGTAAGATTAGACGTGATTTATATTCATGCATTTCTATTGATTCGTCTGTATGACAGCAATATGCCAAATTAGTGTGAACTTATCTTCGTGAAATGCATTTTATCAGAAAAATTCATAATAGTGTATAGTGTCTTCTTTAATGTGTTGCCAAACAATACACAGTGGCTCTTCGAAGCATAGAGTTTTGACGAATGAAGTCTTCCTTTTACTCCATGCTATTATAAATCTTTTCCGTGTATAACCACAGAGCAGCACACTCATTGTGGTTTTGCAGATAATTTTCTTACAGTGTCTCAGCTTTCTGATAATGATGCGACTGATGCCCAGGATTTTTTCATCAAAATTTAATGGCATGAGCACTGTCTAAATATTGTAGTACCTGTTTTTTTGAGTTGGTGTAGCTGTTGTGAGTTGTTCTTCTTCGGCGTATGGTCGAACTTCAACCAGTTGAAGACTCCTGAGAAGTAGTGGTTGTGGACATGCCGGCAGTGCTGAGTGCATAAAAGAAAACCATGAAGGATGTCCCGGTGCAGAACTAAGTGCTAATTAAAATAAGAGAAGTGTCTCTGGCTCCCCACGGAAGGGTCGTGACTCCCTTTCACCAGAATCGGTCGAGTACTGCAATTAGTCTTTTGTGCTTTTGCATCTACGTTTGTTTTGTAGATTAAAAGATTGACTGACCTACTCTGGTGTTCTGTAATCGAGTGAATTTATATATTGTTTGTTTGTTTAGCGGAGTTTTGTCAGAGATGGAATATGATATTCTGACAGAATGGTTCAAATATCTCACAAGTGACCCAACCATACATGTCAATCTCTTCGGTATTCTTATATCATGTATTCTCTTTTTGAAAGTTTTTTTGAGATTTTTTTACTTTAGACTAAGGCTTTAGCAACTTTGTACAAAAACTAGTGCTGGTAATGATTACAAATTTTGTACTAGTTAACTTTTTGAAAATTAATGGTTAATTAGTCGTTGATTTTAGTTACAAAAAATGTTTTCTGCAGAATAAACTGTACCATCATCACAAAATTTAAATCCAAAATAATCATACATACGACCAGAAATGGCCTTATATTTAATTAGCTCAGTATTTTTACCTCCGCCAAGGAGGTAATGTTTTTGCCGATTTTTGTTTGTCTGTTTGTCTGTTAACAAGATAACTCAAAAAATTATGGACGGATCTTTCTGAAATTTTGAGGGTATGTCAGGCATGGCACAAACTACCAGTGATTAAATTTTGGGGGTGATCCGAAAGGAATCCTGGATTCTGGATCACTTTGAAATTTTCGTTGCCATTGCGTTAAAGGGGGCATAAGGGAACCGCTGGCAAAGTGAATATGGTGACGCCACCTGGCGAATAACATTGCCTTGGCAGAGGTACCTGCGGGCTATGACTGCTTTCTAGTTTAACTTGCTGTCGGCCACCATTGTTTACTTTACGTCTGAAATCTACTTCCTGTTATGTCAAGTTAGTTAGAAAAACAATATTTGTCAATAATCGTTAAAATTTTTCAGTCTTTAAAATTTTTTATTTGTTGACGATTTTAAATTAATCATTAACTTCTGCAGCCCTAACAAAGACCTTTTGAATCTGCAAGTATAATTTTCAGCTGACTACTGACTAAGTAGTAAGAGAGCAGTAACAAATGCAGCAACTGTAATGTTAGTAATACACACGACTGGAACGGATATAATTTGTTGATGACAGTGAGCTAATAAACATTTGTTTAAACTATTTTAAGCTGATGCTGCCATATGTGTCATAATTATGCACTTATGAAAAATTAGGCCTCTGGTTCAACAAGAACTTGGACAATTTTGCTTTTTCATTTCACTGCTTGGATGCTATCTGCAAACGTATCAAATATCTGGTCAGTGATCTATTTTGCAGTAACTTTAGCAATGTGTGTTTATTGTTTTGCATTGTATTTCCGTGTTTTTACTAATGAGCTTTCAGTTTGCCGTTGAAATAAATGAAAGGAAAATGAGGAACTTGTCCTGTGGGTTGTACTGTACAGTTTATCTGCGGACGTTGCCAGAAGTGTGTCTGGAACGTGTCAGGAGACGAGCGCGGAAAGAAGAAACAACGTTGTCTTTAGTACGTGCGGTTTGGTTTCTAGCTGGTAATAACAGTGAATTTTTACATGCATTGAAGCGAGTTAGCAAGTGGAGTTTAATGAACAATATATCATTTCGGAGACAAGTCTTTCTGGGCAGTCATGTACTCCAGTACTGACAACCAAACTCATACAATAGAAAGTACACAGAAAAATAAAACAAATAAACTGACCCAAGTTAATAAACGCTAAACCTAAATAAACAGGCCTGTAAGAATTGCTTTAAGAATTGCTTTAGCTTATTGTATTTGATCTCATACCTAACAGTTACCATATTAGTGACAGTAGAACCTAATTTCTGTATCTCCCAGATTTCTTCAGGGTGCAGCAAAAAAGTAGCCCCTAAAGTTTTTTGCTGTTTTATCAGCAACCCTTTGGAATTTTAATTTGAAATTTTACAGGTGTATTTAGTGAAACGTTCGACATGTAACTGCCAAGCGAAGTGTGATTTTGTGGAAAAACGACAACTTAGACTTTTTAACCTGACCGCCTACTGATTTTTCAGCATTAAAAATGTTCAAGCTAAAAATGCTATTTAATATTTAAAAACTGATAAACTGATAAAATTTGATAAACAGTAATTTATTTCGTTTATAAATTATCATAAAATTATTGTTCTTTTCAAGCAATCGCCGGCTGCCCACCGGATTCATCTTCCAGCAGGACGGTGCGCCATCACACACAGCACGCAGTGCACAGAAGTGGCTGCAGGCCAGCTGTCTAGATTACATCACAAAGAACCAGTGGCAACTAAATTCGCCGAATGTAAACCAAATGGACTCTCACGTGTGGGGTGCAATGTTGGAGACTCACTGCAGCTTAAAGCAAAGCCCAAAACAATCCCCAAACTTGAGGAAGTGCTTCACGTTATCTGGGGCAACTTGCCACAAGGATCGATTGGCAAGGTTGTCAAAGACTTCTGAAATTAAGCGACTGAAAAATTGTGTGTGTTGGAGCTTGAAGCTGGCGGTGGACACTTTGAACATTCACATGACAATGGAATTTCAACATCTGATCGTTAGTTAACTGCATTGTTTCAACGATGTTATTGAATTGGTGTTGTAGACTGAACATTAGTAGTGCTAAAAAAAATCGGTAGGCGGTCATGTTAGAAAATCTATAACTTTGTCATTTTTCAATCAAATTAAATTTTACTTGGCAGTCAGCCGTAGAACATGTCAGGAAGTAAATGTTTAAAATTTCAGAATAAAGTGCAGAACGGTTGCTGAGAAAACAGTAAAAAACTCTAGGGAGCCAGATTTTTGCCACACCCTGTAGATATCTTCAGGGAAGGGACAGTTACCTGAAATTTTGGCACCATTTGAGAAAAGACATACAATAAATTGTAACAAAACTCGAAACTAAAACCTAAACTAACATTTTAAAATTAAACCTACACATCTGTTTTTGTTCTTCTTGTGTCTTTCCAGTGTACAATTTTATAATTAATTATATAAGAGGTAGGTGGTATAATCTTATTTCTGAAATCCGAATCCCCAAGGTTTCGAAGGGACTTATGCCATAAGATAATCCTGAGCTGCCCTAAGTGTACCATAAGTCTTATAAAAATGTAAAGTAAAACGTAAAATCCTTCCCGAGCCTTACGGCCCATTGGGCGGCACTGATCTCCGTTTCCTAAGGCCCTCAGCCAGACACCAGTTTTTACACTGCGAGACCACAGATATGGGGCCAGTGTGTCGCGCGGTGTGCCTGTTTACATCACAGCAGTGAAGCCGGTACCAAATTATACTGCTTGGTGACAGAGGCACATGTGTGTGAACAACTTGCCTGGCAGTGTCCCGATGCGGAGTCGAACCAGCGCCTCTTGAGTTACCTCAGGATTACAAGTCCGACACATTACCGTTAGACTACCGAGCCACACAGAGCCACACAGAAAGTCTTATGGTGAACAAAAAACTTGCTATAAATAGTAGTAGCATTGTTTGTTGCAGAATTTTCTCACAGAACTTCATGAATTGCACGAGGACATGCTAGTTCGTCAAGCTGCAGAGGTTTCACCTGCCCCGGTTCTGGTATGCATGACATTGTTGGTTCTTTTTAACAGTGTGTTTTTTTTATCTCTCTATTATTTGTAATACAGCATCGTTCAAAGGGGCTACGAGATCTGAAATTCTGGATGAACCATACTGCTGTTGTTCTTCCTAAATTGATAGCATATTCACGATTTTGCATTGCTTTGAAAACCAAAGTTAGTGGCATTTTTTCTGCTTTTTTAACCTTAGTAACTTCTATGTAGTCCATCTGTGCATATTTGGCATTACGCAGGTTGTGGTTTGGCCTCGCAGTAACGTCATTGGTTGCATCAACAAAGTTACTTGACATTGAGCCGGGTCAGTACTGAGATGGGTGATCATTTATGGGTATACCATCTTCGTAAAAATACAACTTTGGGGGTGAAAGTTCTTCCACTTGGGGGTGGCATTAAGGATCAAAATTGAAATTTTGAGCACCTGTTTCTGTTCGGTCTGAAATGTACAAAAAAATGTGAAAAAAATGGAACTTTCTGCCATCCCCAGCCTTTTTTGCTTATTACTTTTCTGACCAGCAGTTTTCTATCGTGGCAGTGGTGCATTGTGGACTGGCTATGTACGTGGATCAGGTGCTGGATGCGAATCTGGAGCCACGAGAAATGTTCAAGATCTACACCGACAGGAAGGCCGATATTCTCTGTGGCTGCTCATGATAGACTATCACTAGATTTAAAGTTGTACGAATTGGCCCTTATTTAAATTAGTGATGTACCAGATTTTGTATTTTGTAGCTGACTGCAGTAAGTCCGACATCTGACCATTTCTGGAATATGTTGCCAAATTCGGCTTAAGCAAAAAAATTTTTGTCCAGATTTCTTGAAAGTGTGTATATTTAGGTGATTTCAACACAGCTTCAGTGCATGCAGAGTCTTTACAGTTAAACATGATAATGAGATTGTCATCATTGGAACGACTTTTTGGTCTGATGCACTCTCATTGACATTATACATGATCGCTGTGTTTTTCTGTTCTTTGAAGTCTTTGTTGCTGGTATACACTATACAGTGTACATATAAGTCGATGGCGTATTATTTGTCTTATGTTGATTGTAATCCGTGTGCAGTAATTTCCTTCCATGAATATTCCTAGTTCTGGTTGGATCTAAGGATATAAATCTGGCCACATCAATACGGACAGCGTTTGGGAATTGAATACCGGGTAACCCTGTAAACTTACATTTACAATCTGAAGTCACTGAAAGACGTAATTTGACGTTAGAGCCGTACAATCTTGATTGTAGCCTCCTGCATCGCGAGCACTTGACCAATATGCCGTCATCTTTGGCATCCACCCCAGCCAGGCAGGCTGGTACTCGACTTACCAACTCCGATCAGATAGTAAGTCACATTGGGTAAAGGAACACTGCCGCCTTCGGTGGCGTAGGCAGAAATGTGAGTTGGGCGTCGGGGTTCGCCTCTCTTCCCCTTTCCCATTTCCTCTTTGTCCCCTCGATTTGGCGTTTTTATTTTCACTGACGTTCGACTCAAGCTAAACTGCTGAAGAAACGGCAACTGGTTTGACTGAGCGTACAGTTAGTCAAACACTAAACGAAGGGTCATAAATGTACGATGCATTTCCCTAACGGGCTAACACAAAACAGTTTTTTATCTAACAAGACAAGTTTATACGGTGTCTTACTGAGCTAACTGATGAGAGGGTGGACTGCTAGCTGAGCGATTATAAACGATGAATCCGAAACACTGCACCACATCTAAAATTAGTAGTTTGCGTGTAAGTGTAAACTTTGAAATTCATGAGCAGTTGATTAACTGGATTCAAGACTTTCTGAGTGATCGAACCCAAACAGTCAAATATCACGACATTACGTCAAATTCAGAATCAGTACGAAGTGGCATTCCACAAGGTACAGTTATTGGACCAGTGTCTTTCCTTTCATATATTAATGATTTGCCAGATGAAGTAATATCAAGAATATTTCTATTTGCAGATGAT
>Ga0056128_1002603_pt1 | contig 21547 bp, 11 predicted proteins | sample WorMetLIZISLAND2_FD_71113 | JGI IMG/M metagenome (GOLD analysis project Ga0056128, IMG submission 71113) | Marine gutless worms symbiont microbial communities from Max Planck institute for Marine Microbiology, Germany - Olavius geniculatus... ... | reverse complement strand
AATGTTAATGACACCAGTCCCGGAGACAAACAAGCATGTTCACGGTTGATGGATCCAGCGACGAACGTCTCTTGTTGACGATGTATCCGGCAGAACCGTTAATCGTTAAAAATAAAATTAGTCGTTAATTTTCTTTGTTAGTTAACGATTAAATTAATTGTTAAAATCCGCAGCTCTAATTGTAAGCATTCTGATTGATGTCTGTCAAAGTGTTGAGAGTACGGCTCTTCATCTGATCATGGGTCTCGGCAGCTGGGAAGTGCAGCCTCAGTTGTCACGTATCATCGTGGAGCCAAAGAGCGTTGTTCTCATCTCTAATGACTCGGAGGAACTCAACCGCGCCATGATTCTGACACTAGCACGTGCAGTCCATGTCACTGGTCAGTACTGCTCTTTGCTTGTGAGAAACTGTTTTGGAATAATACTAATATTAATAACGCGCTATATAAATTACTTACTTACTTACTTAATATATAACTAACAGTTATTGTGTCTTTGCCGAGCTACATGGTTATGGCTAGTGCTTGCAGTCTCAATCCCGGAACTTGGGATTAAGAATTTTGTAATCTTTGGATTCTTTTATCAGGATTAGGATTACATGTTGGTCATTATTTATTATAGTAGTCTTGCAAGCCTTACTTTTTATGCATGGATGCAGTAGGCTTTTACTGGTAGGTAAATGCAACTTGCAGTGTCAATAATTTGCGTGAGATGGCTAAAATTGTTGTTTTGTCATCTAACAGTGGAAAAAGTACTATTTTAGTGATTTCTGAAGTAATCCCGAACTCCTGTAGTTGGGATGCCGCCAATTCCTGGATTTGGGATTGGCTAAAATGGCTGGGATTCTGGATCTCGGGATTGTAATCTCTAGCCACAACACTGAACATTATTTTCTTAGCTGGCTTGGCTTAGTGATAATGCGTTAATCTTGATCAGTGAAGTTACTCTACATTGGCCAGTGTGGGTCATTTGCTGCCTGAAAAGATTTCGAATTTGCCAGCTTGAAATTCATAGGAATGAGCTTACATGAAATGCACCTTGGCCTCTGTCAACGTTTTGTTCTTTTATATTACTTTCATTGTGTTGATTACTGTTGGTTAGGCTGCAGAGCAGACGTCCAGCCTGTTAACAATGATACAGTAAACATTCTGAACTTTGGTTTAACCTGGAGATACTGAGAAAATTGTCAGATTAAATTGAAGGTTGAAACTAGTAGTGTGAGCTGTTGTACTGTAGGTTCGGAGACTCTGGCGAGCAACTGGTGTAAGGACATCCTATCGGGCATCATGGCCGCCACTCCCCACTCCTGGTCATCGTACACTCTGGCCTGCTTCCCTCCAGCTCTGTCGGAGTTCTTTCAGCAGCAGCCAGCACCAGTGCGCGACGACAAGCAGACGCTCAAACAGAATGTCAACAACGAGTTTCGCAGGTGGAAAAGTAAGTAACGTGTTGCCGCTGTTGTTGGGGTTGGTGTGATGAGCCCATGAGGAGCCCGTTAAGCATCAGACATCAAGTCAATTCACATTTTTTGTCCTAGATACCAGACACTGGATAGAAGCTTGACAAATGGATATCTATTTATTTATTTATTTATTTCTGTTTTATATGGTTTATTCGTATGTTAAGTCATGTGCAATAGTGAAGAGTCGCAAGTGTGGCAAGTCACATGTCACTGCGGGAAAGCACAACTATACAGGGCAGAGTTGAGAATATTTTAAACGTACCAGTTGTTACAATTAAATCAGAAATGCAGTTTTAGGAAAACTATTTCAGACTGTAGGTGAGGCATGTCAAAAAGCATGCTTAGAAAAGATTTGAACTGTTACACCAAGTGATTGAATTTTTATTCAGCATCCAATGCTGTGCATTGCATTATACAGATGGTTAAGGAAACGAGATCTGTTTACAGAAATTCGGTCACAAACTACGTAAGTTTGTGTCTTTATGTAAATGAATGTTATTTTACTCACACAGTGTTATTTCGGTTTGAAGGCATGGCAACTGAGAATGAGCTGATAACGCATTTTACATCAATGTCAACACCGCCTTTATTTATCTGGTAATCTTCTATTTGATTCTTGGTTTTCTAGTGCCATTGGAAGCTGTGCCTTTGGCAGGATATACATCGTGTCCGGAAAAAAAAACATCCCGAACATTATCGATTGTCACTTGAAGAAGGGATATCCAATGTTAATAATTTTTTGCACGATTATTTCTTGCACAATTGGCCATCAAGTGACCGTTCAATATTTTACCTCACCAGTGTCTGCTTTTGCACTACCTGGGGAAAACTTAACTAACAAAATATGAGTTGAAATGAACAGAAATGCATCAAAAAGCATCTCCAACGTTATTAATTGTGACTTGAAGAAGGATTGACAAATTTTAATAATTTTTGGTGCAAACATTTTTGACACTACTTGGCATCAAATGATCATTCTAGTTCTTACCTCACCAAATGTCTGCTTCTGCACTACCTGGGAAAACCCTAACAGACGAAATAGGATAAAGTGCAATATTTTGTTGGTTTTGTTTCCCCAGGTAGTGCAGAAACAAACAATGGGTGTGGTAGAAAATTGGACAGTCATTTGATCGCCAGTTGCGTCAGAAATATTGGTGTCAAAAATTATTAAAATCTGATAATTCTTTTGCAAGTTACAATCGAAAATGTCTTTACAATCGAAAATGTCTGGGATGTTTTTTTCCGGACATGGTGTAGTTTCTGATAAATGCATTGTAGAGATGGTTTCACGATCTTTTAATCGTATGCTGGTTCAACAGCCACTTTGCAGCTATGCCCATGTTATTTTGCTGCTTCATGGTTTTGCTTTTTTGTTTATTCTTTATCTTATCGATTGGGCCACAAGAGGTGTTATCTGCAGCAGTCACTAAAGGTTCTGCAGTGGCAAATATAAATGCAGATTGATTAAAAACATTTTACTCAATGCTGTAAGATCAAATTTTTATGGACATCACTTCAATCTGGTTCAGTCTATGTTTATTATTGATGTATCATTCAATCCCAACGTGTTTTGATGAAATGAAAAATTATCAGACAGCTGCTAGTTTATGCACAACCATAATCCAAACTATTTGTGTTTTACTCCATCACTTGATTTGATCTGTTCGCTGTAATACTTGACACTACTACTTTTGGTTTTTATTCAACTGTTTTTGGAGTTAATCCAGAATATGCAGAGTCCCAAAGAAAATCGTTGGGGCTTTCTGCAGCAGATTTATTAACAGGCGGAATTATTTTGGCCAAATGAATGCTGTTGAAGTGCTGAAGATATCTAAGTATAGTGTTATAATTATGACTATAGTAGTGAATAGGATATTTTTGTTGTTGGTTTTTAGTGTTCTGTGGAAGTCATTGCAGGAGGACAATCGTCTTGCACCAACTGCTTATAAGTAATTCGTTGCATTTTTGCATATATTAAATTTGTTTGTAGCGTTTAAAATAGTTCACAAAGGACAATTATGTTGAGTGTAAGGTGGCAACTTTACCGTCATGCTTTCATGTTACTGTAACAGATGTTTTTCCTGGCTTCATCGACTGTTTTCATACTTGTTTCATGCTTGACAGCAAGTTGAGCATTGTTAATATGTTGCATAAGTGCCAGCGGACACACATGACACCCAGTAGTGTCAAAAATGATTCCGCCATTTACGATAGTTCAGATATTTCTGCAAGCACACAAACTTTTATTTCTGCATGTGGTTGCCAGTGGTATAATAGTTAGGCTATAACATAATAGACAAAGTTGGCAGATGCAACTTTTACAAACAGGTAGTTGCACACAAAAAGTTACGAGAATAAAACTAGCAATAAAAACGTTAGAAACATGACTAATAACTGTCCTTATCTTATATAGCATGCGCACAATGAAGTCCCGATCAGTTAAGCGTGTAGTTTTCGCAATTAATGCCTTGTTATGTGTCCTGCTTCTAAGATTGTATTGAGTTCTGCACGATCGGTCAAGTATGATTGGAGAACATGATACGTGTTATGCAATGTTGTTTTGAAAAGTTTATCATCAGCTTCAGAAAATAGTTTTGCGACAGAGGGAAGCCGCTTGCATCATTTTGTGAACGAATTCAGCTTGGCACGGTCGGCCACTGTGCACGTGCCAGACCAAGCTGACGCGCCGTAGGTTAACTTAGCAGCGATGATTGCACAGAACACGTCATGTAGTGCTGTTGCTGGTATGCCGTGGCTTCGCAGATCTTGCAGAGCATCCAACACACTGGAACAAGAAGATAGCAGATAGTTGACATTTTCTGTTGTGGTAAGATGATCGCTAACGATGACGCCAAGTATCCATAAGCTGGTCACTCTTTCAGTGTCCAAGCACTGGGATGGAAGTTGAGCTAATGTTGCACGTGCTGAACCAGCGGTAAAAATCAGTTCTTTAGATTACACACGGACTCGTAGCTGCCAGGTTTGGTTAGAATTTTTTCACCCACAGATCATTTGCAAGTTGCTAATTTCCTTTGCCTCGAGTCAGCTCAGCTTCCTACCCTTAGCAACATATGTGAGTAGCAGCTTATGGGCTTCAGTGTGAAAGCCTGGTGTGGCTGATCGGGGTGGTCGTATGTCTGCTTGCTGCACTGCAGGTACATTTGTTTGCTAGTGTATGGTTTATTCCAGTCAGCAGCCACTATCAAGACTGTCATGTGTTTCTGCATGTGGCTCGTGTAAGCAGCACTGTAGTCTGTCGCTAGTATCAGACCTTTGTAGTACATTGTCTGTTGTTATGTCACAGGGTGCTTGAGCGGCTGAGTCCACGGGCTATATCGTCACATCTGCGCACGTTCACGGACTACTTGATATGCGAGTTCTCATCATCCAATGGGAATCACCAGCAGATAGGCAAGTGCGTTGAGTCCCTGAACGATCTCATCTGGAAGTGCTGCATTGTTCCTATAGACAGACTTATTCTCTGCCTGGTAAGATGGTTACGAAGTGATCATACTAGCTAGTTTGTCGTTGAATTCTATTTTATCTATGGGGCTATCATTTTAGTCTAGTTTTGTTTCAGATTGATTTGTTTCTGTAATCTGTATGTGGTTTTTATCAATAGATTGATGATTGGAGTTATTGATCTCAGCTAACAGTAGCCATCAGTTGGATTGAGAGTGTGAAAATGGGCTTAAGCTCATAATCTAAAAAATGATTTTGCTGTAGTATTTCACTCTGTTGATACCAAATATGAGAGGTGTTCAAAAAGTTTTGCAAGTTGATATGTTAGACTGAAAAACTTTTCAAAATTTATCCATCAATAAAACGCATGTTTCTCTCAAACACATATATAGCCTAAAGCGGATATGACGTCATTGTAGTGTATGACGTCATAGAACAATTTGGAGTGCCAACTGCCGGCGCAATCAATGTATTCTTTAATCTACTGTCAGACTTTCCAACACGAGGCCCTGGAACATGTTATTTTTTGAGAGCCCTAACAAGTATGTCTGTGAATTTCATATTTGTGATTATATTTATTCAGTAGCCAAAATCTGTGCCAGCCATGAAAAACTATACATGCGAGGAAAATTAGACAAAGTTTACAACTTGATAGGCCCCCGTATATTAGACTAACAAACTTTTTAAAATTTATACACCAGTAAAAGTTGTATTTCTCCAGTACTCGTATGAGCTTAAAGTGGATGTGATGTCATTGAAATTTATAATGTCATAAAGCGTTAGAAAGATACGATTTGGAGTGCTAATACAAACAGCACAGATATACGCACGTTGCACGACAATTCTCCAGTCTGCAGCCAGATTTATGAACGTGAGATCCCGGGATATGTAACTTTTGTGAAAGCCCTGACAAATACGTTCGCAAATTTTTTGTTTGCAATATGAATACACAGTAGCCGAAATCTGCGCTGGCCATTAATAAGAATGCTTCTGTGAACTACGCTGTCATGTCAGGATTTTGCGTTAATTGTAAAATTTTATTGATAGGTTAACAGTTAGTGATATCCATCGTCTTTGCGAAAGGTTAAACAATTTTTAAAATGTACAAACTGGGGAGCCCTGATATGTGGGGGCCTGGGAGCAAGCCCTGAACGTCTTCCCTAAATTTGGCAGTGCCTAGCTGCAGGCACTGCAGCCCAATCCAAAGGTTAAAATTATCCAGCAAGCTGTTCGTGACTCTGGCTTCGTACAGTAAGACCACCCTACATACAGCAGAGACTTGACTTACAGTAGCTATTATCTTTTTCTAAATTTGAAAAATTTTCTCTGTGGTGCCTGCTATCCAAACAATGAATGACTCAAGTCTATGGTAGAAGCCTGGCTGATAAGACCGATATAAAATGCCTTATGACGTCATAAGTTACAATGACATCATATCCACTTTAAGCTCACATAAGTTCCGGGGAAATGTGTGTTTTATTGGTGTGTAGATACTGAAAAGTTTTTCTGTCTAACATATTGACTTGCAAAACTTTTTGAACGCCCCTCGTATGCAGTACTAGTGTAAAATGTTTCTCTGTAGTTGCTCTAGGTTAGGCAAAGTTCTACAAAAAAAATGAACTGTTGTAATTGTTTTATCAGGACTCTTTATAAGCCATGTGCCTTCCTGTACTCTAGTGAATCATTTCAAAGCTCAAAAATGATGAAACTTAATAACTAGTAATAAGCACATTATTTCATTGCTTACTCGCTGTTGATGCGTCATTTCAGTTTGTCGACATACATTCTTAAAATGAATATGATAATATTAAACTAACATATTTTCAGTGATTTTGTGGTCTCAGTGATTTTCTGAGCTGACACACACAGAATCCAGTATGAATTGTTTGTTGTAAGTGGCCAAACTATGACTTCTGCATTTCACAAGGTAGTGTAGCAGCAGTATTAACGTGAGGTGAGTAAAATTATAGTTGTTTGCATCAAGCTTCTTCTTGATGTTGTGTACCAGAAATTATTAGAATCAACTAATGTTTTACGGAGCTAGTCAAAAAATAAAAGTGGTTTGTAGCAGTTGTGGACAATGACACACAAGTCTGTTTCTTTTACATGTGTTTACAGTCGCTGCGCAGTGTTGAAGGCAATGATGCACAAGTTTGTTTCTTCATTGTTCAAATGCTGCTGCTACGTAACAAGGAGTTTAGCACACGTGTTCAGGAATTTGTCAGAGAGGTCTGATTTCTGCTGTGACTGTTTACTGCTTTTTGTTTTCACTTTGTTAGCCTTACTGCGCGTGGTGCTGCTTTTTCCTTATTTAAGTGCTCGGCTGTCTTATTTTGTATTATAAATTGTATGGAGTGGAAAATATTTCAGTTCAATGCCAATCATATGACATGAAGTGCATGCTCGTTATGTTAGCCATGTTTTACAGTAACAAGTGCACTAATATTCATATATCTTCATATCTGTGATTATATTATGATGATAATATTGGGAACACTGTTTGTGGTAATGTTATATTAGTATAACTATCACAGAAGTTTTCCAATGTCAAAGAGCTAATTGATAGTAAGTTGTGGATGTTTAAAGGCATGGAGTTATTATTGATTATGAGTACATGGTGTATTATTGTAGAGCTCACCTGATCATTGGCTGCAGAACAACTGGCACGAGAAACACACTGCTTTTCACCGGGTACAGTACTCAGCATTGCTGCTCTTATATTTTTTCTATATTCTTTATTTGACTGTTTCTGCTATTTGGTATTATACTTGGTGGACAGTTTACTAGTCTGAATGGGCACTAGACCAAACAGTCTCATGGTTAGAGCTAGGGTTAGGGTTAGTGATTGTGTTGGGAATAAAGATTAGTTGCATTTTTGGCTATGGCAGATCTTGGCTATGGTGGACCGGAAGCCGACCAAATTTGGACAAGTGCTCCTTCAGACTAGTGACCATATATTTTATGTCTTCATTGCTGTTGGATAATGCTGGAGTCATACCTGGGAAACATTTATTGCCATATTGCATTGTTGTTAATCATTGGAACAAACTCCTCGACAATGCCAAGTAGTACTTGCTTTAAGAAGTGTTTATATGAATCTGTAGAAAATGTCAGCTCTTATACATAGCCTAACGTGTTGTATAGCAGTCAAATTTGTTGTTTGTTGTCAGTGTGGTTGATTATGTTGCGATGTTGCAGCAATTCCCGGAGAAGTATTTCTACGAGATGATCCCGGAGATGGCGGAACAGCCACAGCACCAGTATTTACCCGTCTACTTTGGCAACGTTTGTCTACGATTTCTGCCTGTATGTATACTGCGTGATCTGGTTTGCCTTCTGGACAGACCATGTTGACTCTTGATTTTTGCTGTTTTTTTTCTGTTTTTAATGTTATTGTGCATGATCAGGGATTGCATGAAATATTGCCATTATGTCTACGTTTTGAAAAATTTCATGATATAGCCGACACCAGTCAACAAATACAGCCACACATCAATAATTTGTTTCTATTGTGTATTATTGCCATTTTCTTGTAATTGCACATGGGCCTTTGCAAAATGTGATAGGCATAGAGAATGAGTCTGGATTGTGGGATTGGTGACCACAGCATACGTTAAAATGATGTTACGAGTGGTGTAGTGCAGATGCTCATTCTTTGATTAGAAATTTTTGTTCGTTTCAAAGTTTGCTCAAAAGCGTAGATGACATTCAATGAATGAGTTTCAACTAGTGTTTGTGGCTTTGAACTAGCAGAAATTTGGGGCAAAGCCCAACGTGAGGCCGCGTGGCTTATAAGTTCAAATAGGAAGACAATTTAGGGGATTGAGATTCTGCTTTTAGCAACGTCACGTGGCAAGAATGCAATTAGCCTAATCTTACTATAATGTGTGTAGAGTCTGTCTGTCTGTCTGTTTGTCTGTTTGTCTGTCAGTCCCCTCTAGCTCCTTCCCTGTTGCATGGTCATGGACCCCGACTGTGGCGTTTGAGTCCTTGGGCCTTAGGTATGTGCCCTCCAATTTGCCCCCCACTTTTCTCCATGGGCAACCTGAGGAGGCTGGGATTGAGTTGCCAGGGTTTTTTTCCCTCGCTGATTCTGCAAAGCCCGTTGGCTTCATGGCGGCAAAACTCCCGCATGGGCGGGCAATTTCTAATGCAGTTGTGGTGTTTTAGTTATATATGGCAAATCATTTACAATGACCTGTTCTGCAAAGAATCATTTTAAAGCTTAAAAATGATGGAACTTAATAAATAGTGAAAGGCACTTTATTTCATTGCTTTTGCAACTTGGTGGTATATTTGCTCAGATAAGTAGTTATGTGACTAATTTCTGCTGATTAATGACAACTGTCAGATTTACTTATTTATATATGATGGTAGTGGTTGCAGTAGTAGTTGCAGTAAAAGTTTAGTATTGTTTACTATAGTGTAGATCATGTCCATCATTCCATCGTATGCATGTCGTGTTTGGTCTATATGAATAGTCAGCGGAACAAATATATTGTATGGTTTGGCTGGTGGCATAATCTTAACCTTATAATTTGAGCTGTCAAATTAACGTGTTAATTAACGAGTTAATGCATTAATAACATAACGCACATTTAAAAAATTTACGTGTGTTAAAAAAATTAATGCACATACGTAAATGTATTTGATTTGCTGAATTCTGTGAAGCAAAAGTTCCTGTATTTCATTACACTGCAGTTATTTGACAATCGAATGAATTCAACTAACGAAACTGTAGTTGCCATTCCATCACTACTGTAAATAAATATTATTTAGATGACAGGCTAATAGATTTCTGTGCTAGCAATGACGTCAGTTATTGTTGAAAAATGTGTTTTTATTTGCTTTCTAACTTTTTATATTTTACAGGTGGGGCCCCCCAAACGTCGCGGGACCGGGGTTAACTTCCCCCTACTCTCCCTCTAAATGGGCCTGGGTACGTTAATAATGTGTTAATTAATGCGTTTAAAGAATTAATGCAGTGCGTTAATGCGTTAAAAGATTAATGCTTTGTCAGCTCTACTTACAATATCTTCAAAGCACTGTGGTCTGTTATGTCAGGTATTTGACATTGTGATTCATCGGTACGTCGAGTTGCCACAGACTTCATCCAGTATCGGTCTGGAGAAGCTGCTTGATGCCCTTGGATCACTGTACAAGTTCCACAGTGAGTACAGCTCTTTCTTGTAGAGCACTAATAGACTGGACACAATGGCAGAACATGTGGAATTTAGATTTAGTTTACATGAGTAGTACTTTTATTTATGCAGTCATTGATCGGCTGTTACAAGGCAGTGCAGTTCACAAACCATGCAGTTGTGGTGTTTTAGTTATATATGCCCTTGGTGCAAATTTTTGTGGCACGTTTGCCAAAATGACAAAAATCAGTTTACACAGTGTGTGTCCTTTTTTGAGATGCACAGTAGCAGCAGCAGCAGCAGCAGCAGTAGTTGTAGTCATAATTGTACTCATAGTGCTCATGGTACTAGTGTTAATAGTCTTGGACATAGTAGTAACAGCCATAGCAGACGCAGCGGCAGTGTACATGTATAAAGATGATTAGTATTTTATTGGTTGCATGTGTTTAGATCGGCCACTGACTTACGTGTACAACACTCTGCACTACTATGACCGGCGACTGCAGGATCGTGGCAATCTCAAGCGCAAACTCGTCTCAGTCATTGTTGGTAAGAATCAGTTTCATTATCCGAGTACTTGTTGGTGATGTCTGTTATCTGTGTTGTTAAACCCTTAGCTGGTTTTGTTTTTAATGTATCCATTAAAGCGTGAGCAGCAGAAAGTGAAGATTTCTTCTGGCGAGATTTATTTGCATTGTTGGGACTATTGGAAAATATAAAAGTGTTGTTAGAGCGTCATAATACAGTGACATAAGGCTGTGACTGCCTTTTTATTAGGGTCAGATCAACAAAAAGGCAATGGATCAGAACAAAACAAATGGTACATACATAATAGCGTATCACTCCTTTGACATCTTATCATATCATCAAATTTATGGTGCTTCCATTACATGGGTACATTACAATGCTTTGATACTGTTTGGTTGGGTTGCAGGAAAAGTTCTGCTACAACAGTTATCATTGTGGTGGCCAGCCTAACCAGGAGTAACTTAACGTGACTAATTTTGTAAGAACCACGAGTGTGTGGGTGCGTTTCTTAGCCATCTTCTAGAAACGTTTGATGCCTGCCGGATGTTGCTAGGTGCATTTCGAGACCTGAAGCCTCACAACTGGTGCCTGACCGAGGACTATTTGCACTACATGCAGGGAGACGAACAGAACTGGGTGCCAGACTTGGACTATTACATTCATCTCATCTCCAGACTTGTCGACAGTATCTTTAAACGCTGGTCGTTAATTATGTAAATAACTGATGTCATATTTTTAATAAGCCTAGTAATGATTGAAATTTTTAATAGTCAGATTTTTGCAGGTTAACAGAGTTAATTTCAGTTGAAAGCTAAGCAGTAATAAATGTTCAGACCTTGCATGTTATTGTTTGTCAACTTTGTCACTTATTCAGCTAACTTATTCAGCTAAGTGCAGTGAGTTAAAGAGTGCTTGTCATCTAGTTTTCTAGACAGAATAAATTTTCATGTTATGTGGTTGAAAGAGATGATCATTGTTGCTGATATATCCAGAAACTGAAAAGCTGTTCACACGGCTTTCCTTGGTAAAGTGGCTTCATCATTCAATTAAATGATTAATGTTTTAGTTACTGAAATTTTTAGAACTAATTTTCATTTGCTTTTTGTATAATTTATGGAGTATGAATATGGTTAATTAATTGTATGCTATTTAATCGTTAATAAGTTAAATGTTAGAAACATTGTTATTATTATTGCTATGGATATGGCTACTCTTGATGTGTTCTTAACAAGTGATTCTCAGCTCTAGCTGGCCTGCCAGTGTTTCCAAGCTTTGACTGGCGTTTCAACGAGTTTCCAAACTCTGCCTCTCATGCCCTGTATTCGTCCTGTATTGAACTAATGGCTTTGCCAGTCACAGGAGCTGATGTTGGCAATGCTCTCTACGACATTGTTCTTAAAGGGTGAGAAGGTTCTATATGCAGTCTATGTGTAGTCACTAGAGCTGTTGAGTCAGAAAGTATTTCCGATTGTAGGAATAAACGATGTTGAAGATTTTAATTCTGTGCTAGAAATTTATTTCAGCTGTTTCTGTGGCTATCATAAGCTTCAACAAATTTTACTGGAAGTCAACAGCTCTGCGTATTATTAGCACAAAAATGTGGACTGTTTTAGTTACTTTGTTCTTTCTTAATTTTGTGTCGATAAACGAAGGTGCCTATTTGCCATTTGTACTGGACAATGTTTTTAGCAACATGTGCATTAAAAACCGTGAATTAACTGGCAATTTGTCCATAATCATCTGTTAATCTTAATCCAGTTGGTTCATACTACTGTTGTTGTGATGGCATAAATATATTCACTAAAATACATTTTAGTTGCTGTTATATTTTACAAGAAATACTAGATTGTGACCAATCTAATGTACTTCTTGCGTACATCATTTCCTTTTGTATTCTTCTAAGAGCTTTTTTATTTCTTTCACCTTGTATTAGAGACCCAGCATCTAATTGAGATCCGTTTAATATCATACTAATAGTGACTGGCGTCGAGGTCGTTATTGGAAATTGTCTTTATAAAATATTGCCCGATTTTAGGAACCGAGAGGAAAAATTTTCAATAATGGTCGAGTTGCTATTTGTCTTGTTATACCTCAACGCATGCGTCTATCTGGCACTGTTATGGAGATATGGCCATTTGAAGTTATTCCAGGAAGGCTCTTCCAGGAAGGCTCTTCCAGGAACAGAGGTTGGTCATTGGTCAGTCATCGGTCGGTCCACAATATTACACTGATCTCATTTACTCTTCTTTGCTACATTAGGAACATAGCGCGCGAGGAGTACAAATGCAGCATGATACACTACAGTTGTGGTGCTGATTAGTTGGTATATGTTGACTTATGCTGTGCTGCGGACAGTGCAATAAAGATTCCACGAGACAAGGTCTTCGCCTGGATGAATGCCATCGGAATGGTTGTCACTGCCTTGCCGGTAGCTATTCATACTCACATTTTTAGTGTACTAAGTTTCTACTAAGTTGTGGACTAAACTTGGTGTTTTATGGTTATGCTCTTTATTAAAGTTGCAAGTGTTATTTAAGTCATCCTTACAGCAGACCAGTTATAGCAACAACAGGCAATAATGTTGACTTATCGAGATGAGTGCCATACTGTCAAACGAGAAAAATAACTTACAATGACCACAGCAATTCTGTCAGTCCTTTAACATTCAGTAAAGCATTCGTTTAATATTGCATTAACACCAATCGTTTTAGCAGCCAATATTAACTACTGCTTGAAGGACATGGCCACATCAGTTGACGCTTTTGGTTTTATTCTGACAAACATGTACAAAATTGTCATTTTTCGAAGGTAATTCACTTAGGCCATTCTCCCCAAGAGCGAACATTGTTTGAGTAAGACTTTTAGCCACAGCTTGTCTGATGTTCTGTGCAGATGTACAGAGTATGTTTGTGGAAATATCGAGCACTGTCTGTTTAGTCGTGCAGTAATGTACGTCATTTTAGTAGCCATTGTTACACTGGCCCACATTTTTTTCTAATACCACATCGGTTTTCCAGACTTACTGCAAGCTTTTTGTGATTATTATTTGAGCAGGCCACTGTTATCATATGGCCGACAGCATCAGTACACCACTGTTTATTTAATACAGCTCAGGGCTGTAGTAACCGGTCCAGCAGCTGCAGGACCAATGTTCGGATGCATATACACGATGTTTCATAAAAAAAATGACACCCCAGTTGAGACAAGCAAGCTTGTACTTATGACACATTATGACGTCAACGTTACTTCACGAATAGCAAAGAATATTTAATCAATTGCCATACATGTATTTTGTTGAAATATTTTGAATAAGTTTTTGTTCAACTACAACTGATTAAAATTTTGTGTAAATTGATTATCAGTTGAGTGAATTATGAAAGAAAGAAAAAGGAAACACCGTGTATAAATTTTTCCCCGGTGTGTTTGACGGAAGCAAAATGGTGCCAATTTTTGTGAGAATTTGTCTTATACTGCTAAAAGTTCTATTTTATTCACAACCCTGACCCCCACCAAGGCTCTGCCCTGGACCTCGCTAAGCCCACAGCCCCCAGACTCGCAGTATAGGCTTGTGCTCTTGGGCTTGCTATAAAAGCCGGACTAATCCAAACTATGCTGCTACGAGCCTGCAGAACTTGTGATGCTGGATTGCTGGTATGTGGCTGCAGGAGTGCTACTGGAGTGTTCTGTATGACCGTGTCATCGAGGCAATGCAGGACCCACTGCTAGCGACTCCGTCATCAAACCTTGACCCGTTCCAACTGTTTGACTTCAGCTCTTGTCATCAGGTCATCGGCGAAGTTCGGTGTAGCTACGTGTTAGCGCTGTGTCATGCTGTCTGGGTTCACGCCAGCATTGGACAGCTCAGCACCATAACCCTGTGAGTAGCAGCACTGCTTGCTGGTTGATGTCAATTAACTAGAGCAGTAGTGTTGTTCTGTGGTCCACAGTTCTAAATTTTCCAAAAGAAATTGGCAGGTTCCTGAAAGGTGAACACCACAGATATCAATAGCACTAATGTAGTGGCCCTAGAAGTACAGCTTCTTCTCTCAGTTTTCATTTAGCCATAAAAATAGTACTTTTGACTTTTTTTTAGTCAGTAAAAATTCACTGATTAAACAGTTGAATTATGCACTGTGTCCGGAAAAAAGTAATAGAAATGTCAAATCTGAACAATTATGAATGAAATTTCGTACATTTATTCCCTAATAAATTGCCAAAGCAGTCACCAAATTTCGCTAAAAATATTATTTTTAGTGGAGTTGTTAATTGTTGAATATCGATAACAAAATATCTTAAGTTACCAATATGGCGTTGCATGAGTATAGCCCTCTGTTATTCTATATTTGCGTAACTCCAACAAACAACATCTGATTCTGACAAACATCTGCGTCAGCAATGCACCATTTATTGGCAGTCACAGTGCCAGATTTTAGTAAAATCTGTTAAAGCGAACAATAGTTACAGCGGCTTTTGTGAAATTGCCTCAAAACACTTTAGTTTCAGGTTTTTGTGTCTAACGTCATCCACAAAGACCTGAAACTGAAGTGTTTTGAGGCAACCGCACAAAAGCCACTGTTGCTATTGTTTCCTTTGGCACATATAACTGAAATTTGGCACTTTAATTGCCAATATATGGCACATTGATGATATAGAATTGTTCCAGAATCAGTTGTTGTTTGTTGTAGTTACGCAAATGTACAATAACAAAGGGTTTTACTTACGTAATGCCATACTGGTAACGCAGATACTTTGTTATCGATATTCAACAATTAATAACTTTACTAAGAAATAATATTTTTCGATAAAATTTGGTAATCAATTTAGCAATTTATTGGGAATTAAGTGTATGAAATTTTATTCAGACTCGTTCAGGTTTCATTTTTCTATTTACGATGTTTAAGGGCTTAATTTTTTCGGACACAGGGGGTGCAGCCATCCTAATAGGCGGCCATATTACAGTTTTTGTCCATCCATCCATCAGTCTGTCCTGGATGTTTGATACAGGGCCAAAAGAATTTTTGAACTTTTCTTTCTGTACAAGCACTGATTATTTGTGATGGCTGGCTGAGAACTCAGGCAACGCATGAAGATTATCAACAAGTGAACATGTTTTGTTTTCCGCACGGTACTGTGCCACACAGAAAGTTGTCATACCCACCTGCCATTATACTGGGAATCGTCAATAGTTAGAATTTGGTGCTTTTTTTCTTGGCAGTCATTTGTATAAAGTCAGCGCTTCACTGCTGTTTACTGTACAGCCAGAATGGCTTCCTGTCTGTAAGAAAGTCGCTTTCAGCAATTTTAGTCACCCAGAAACGATAGTTTTTAGGAGGACTTAAGTTTTACCCCAGATGTTTTAAAAATTTTTTTCAACGCGAGATCTCCAAGATGCATGGGCCGACTGACGTAAAATTTTGCACAGTGGTCAGTACCAATTTTATAATGCCGGTGCAAAATTTCGGGGGCCTTCCCCCCAAAAAATTTAGGGACCAAAACATGCAAAATTTAGTCCGATTTCGGGCAACTTCAAAGTTCGGCGGCGAATATCTCTGGAACGGATGAAGATATTCAAAATCAGACAAATATTTTATCTACCGCGATTCCTCCTGCGTTAGGCGAAACAAGTCCGGTGAAGTTTGGTCCAGTAACCTTGGAGATCTCAATGTGAAATCGTACCCACCTAAAGCGCATTTTTCGGAGGAGCATAGGGGGTGCTGCGCCCTCAAATTTTTACACTCGCTAGAGAATGACCAAGTTTTACTAGTGCACCCCCCAATGGTGATGGGGCCCCCTTACAAGTTTTTTTAAAGGGGAATGAAAAATTGGCTTAAAATGTAGCGTATTAGCCACAAGACTTTGGAGCCAAGGGGAGTAGCTCCATGAGACTTTGCCACGTGACATGCTGCTGGATGGGGGTGATAACGTGAGTACAACTTTTAGGGGGCACTGCCGCCTTAAAATTTGGAAAACCTCCACGTTAAACGACAACTTTTGAGTTTGACCGCAAATATCTCTGGACTGGATAGAGATATCGCCAAGTGGTAAACGGCGTTATCAAGTACAGTTAATCTCGCATTGAACAAAAGAAATTTGGTAAAAGTTTAGTCCACCACCACCAGAGATTACGCGGCTAATATTTACCCACCCAAATCGACTTTTTTGGAACGTCGTGTTTCAACCCCCAGGGGGTGCTTTGCCCCCAAATTTTTACACTCACTAGAGAATGACCAAGTCTTACTAGCGCACCCCCCACCGGGGACGGGGGCCCCCTTTACAACTTTTTTCAAAGGGGGTCAAAAATTGGCTCAGAATGTAGCATATTAGCTGCGAGAACTTTGGAGCTAGGGGGTAGCTTCATGAGACTTTGCCACGTGACGTGCTGCTAGATGGGGGTGATAATGCGGGTGCAACTTTTGGGGGTTACCGCCCCCTTAAAATTTGGGAGGGCAACGACAACTTTCGAGTTTGACTGCAAATATCTCTAGAATGAATAGAGATATCGACAAGCGGTAAAAGCATTATCAAGTACAATTAATACTGCATTGAATAAAATAAATTTGGTGAACTTTGGTCCACTAACACCAGAGATTACGCGGCTAATGTTTACTCACCCTAAGTCAATAGTGTGCGTTTTGCGTATGCTAATGCATTTGTGTGCGGGCCATGTGACGTTGCTACCGGGGGAATTTCACCCCCCTATATTTTCCCCCAATCAGACTTAGAGCGCCGGGTGGACTCACGTTGGGCTTTGCCCCAAATTTCTAGTCTCTATTTGGGTTAATTTGGACTGATTCCAGATCATATATTGGATGATTTAATGGAAATTACATGTAATAGCTATTGCAGTTTGTTATTGTCTGTTGTTCTGTTCATCAGTTTCATGAGAGACAAGCTGAAACCGGTTGTAAAGACAGAAGAACAGTTTCTGTTTGTCTGTCATCTTGTTGGTCCATTTTTTCAGCGCTTTCACATTGAGAGAACACGCTGCATGCTTGATGTATGTTATCTCAGAATGTTAACATGCTGATTTGTACAAGCAGCTATGTTTCCAACTTCTGCATATATTAATCAGTCAATCAAAAAATGAACTCTTACAAAAATTGTCCAGTGATTACACGATAAACAGTAATATAATCACTCAATAAAAATAAATCTACAGATTTTTTTAGAAAAATATCAATTAGTGACAAAATGCTTGCTGAAACAGTAATGTTTTTACATTCCGTTAAAACACGCATTGTTAGACAGTCGTTGAAGTGACAGTAGTTGACTGTTCCATGCAGCCAGTGCAGCATATGAGGGTAGATCAATAAGTAATGAGAAGCAAGGTATTAGACCTAAATTTTTTTCACAGTCTATATATCGGTAAAAAGTACATTTTCCACAAACATGTATAGGTTTGTTGCGGATGTGACGTCATGGTAATTTACGACGTCATAGACCATCATATAAAAACGATTCGTTGCATCGGTGCAAACAGCATTGAATCATATCTAGCAGAGATAAAATGTCAGATATCGAAATCAATGATAGTTACTGGGGGTTTGGTCGTTATTGTGTGCAGGATGATCTTATTGTATGAAGCCAGAGTTGCCAACATTATGTTGGGCAATCATTGACTTGTGGTCTCGACTGCAGTACTGGATTTATGGCAGGGCTCGCTCTTGGGCCCCTGCACATTGAGGGCCTTCGGGCAACAAGTCAAGAATGTTGCTAATCTCTTTGTCAACACAACAGATGTTATAAACTGTTAACTTTTCGATAAAATTTAACTGGTAATGTTAAATTTTGACGTGACGTCACAATTAGCTCTAGCACTCTTATTTACGGCCAGCGCAGATTAAGGCTATTGTATATTTGAAGGTGCAAATGAGAAATTAGTAAACGTATTTGTTAGGGCTTTCAGAAAATCACATGTTTCAGGCACCACATTGCTAAATTCGGCTGCAGACTGGAGAATTGTCATGCGACAACGAGTCTAATTCTACGCTGTTAGTGTTAACACTCCAAATCGTTTATGTTTAATTCGCTGTGACGTCACATCTGCAACAAACCCATATGTGTTTGAAGAAAATGTACTTTTTACAGGTGTATAGATTGTGAAAAATTTAAGTCTAACACATTGATTCTCATTACTTATTGATCAACCCTCGTATGTTCATTGTCCAATTTTATGTCACATACATATCTGTTCATAATGGAGACCGCTGCCAGATTGAAGGCATGCTCATAATGTGATAGTGACACTGTGACACTGGCTATTTGTGTGACATTGTCTTTCAGCTGTACATGAAGATGAATGATATTCATACAGCACTGCTAACGATGGTGTTTTGTGTGGTCTTGTTTTATGCAGCTAACAGTAGAATTGTATGAGATGCTGGAAGCCGTTAATCGCAAAGTTGACCATCTGCACTTCATTGATCCAATCTCCGACTTCCTGTATCCTTTCTTATGAGTTATTTCCCTTACCCCCTTGTTGTTGAATGGGATTATTGGGGGCTTGAAACCCCAAGCGGAAATTTGCATTGGTGGTGATAGTGGAATAGTTGCTGTTCTCAGCCTATAGATACTCAGCAAAGAAGGTTCAGTGTTAGTATCACTGAGTGAGTATGTACGTCTTCTTCTTCCACCAAACTAACAAGTTTTTCCATAATGCCACCTAGTGCAGAATGACTAGGGCCTTGCTATTATCATCGTCTTTATTACGTGGCCATCCTAATTGCTGTTGCCCATCTGTTCATCCATATCCGTCTGTCCTGTATGGCTCCTAACTTGAAAACAAAACGACAGAAAAACCAAACTTGGCAGGAGTAAGGCTGCATTCACATAAACACGAGTACGAGTCCAGCATTTTACGGGTTCCTGTACATGAGTTCCGGCAAACACGAGTTTGCGTGTATTTCAGTGGCGGCCATTTACATACATATGAGTACGGGCTGCCTGTAAATAGTGCTAACATAATTTATAAAAGCTGTGGTGCATATTTGACGTCGGAGCTGACGTCACTGTATAATTGTTCATCGTTAGAGGTGCGCGGTTGGCAAAATTATTAGCTATGTGATGGAATATTGTTGTTTTAATGGCGAACCATTTCCTCGATTTGATTTCATTCAATATGCGTTGAGTTATGTGCTTGTACAAGTGATTGTGAACGCTTCACTTGTATGATTGAAGCTGCTACGGGCCATAAACGGAAACCCGGACCTGTACTCATACTTGTACTCATGTCTGTGTGAATGCAGCCTAACCAAGTGCAGCTCAAAAGACCAAATATCAAGTTAGGGTTGCACAGTGCAGTGTATAGCAAGGTGGATAGCTGCATAGCATGTCAGCATTGGGCTGACATATTTTTCTAATCGTCACTGCAGCTGTCTTTGTAACTTGGTGTCACAATGTATTGTTTCACGTTACCACTTAACTGTAGAGTCTTCAAAATCATCGAGTTGTACTTTTCGAGTTGAGTACTGGCATAGTTTGATGTATCATCAAAACTCTAAGGTGCATCAAACATCAAGTACTTTCTAAAAAGTTTAGTTGCAGTACTTGATTAGGGTTAGGGTTTTTGTTAGGTTTAGGGTTAGGGTCGGTGTTAGTGTACAGCGTAATGGTTAGGTTTCAAGTTACAGTTTGGAGTTATAACTCGAAACTGAACTCGAAGTAGTTTGAAACTCTTAACTTACTGCTAGATACCATGTCAAGTACATGTTTGTGGGTGACGGCGTGAAAGCCGAGGTGGAGAAAGTGATCAGGTCGTTGCGGCCGGCTCTGCAGCTCCGGCTGAGGTTTATATCGCACCATGGCCGAGAGGATGTTGCTGCAGCCAGTCAGCCGACGTCACAGTCAACAGCTGCCTGACCTCGATAGTCAGCCTCAACAGAAGACATTTCCACTGGCATGTAGTCATTCAGCTGGCCATACAGATTCAGCACTCAGTACCAGACTGTGATGCTGAAGATAGACGTTTACGTTTTGCTGTATGCAGTTGCAATGTATTCAATGTAAAGCTTGACAGAAGTGAAATGAGCATGCATAGATGTGTGTGGTTTTGGTAAGAAAGCCAGTTTGTTTTGTTGACTAAGTGGAACTGATGACAGTGGTTTATGTGTGTTGAACATAGACCTCATTCTGGCTGGGGTGAAGCAATATATATATAGTGATGGAGACTGAGGGAATTCGACACAGGGTACATCTAAGGAAGACAAACTTGGTGGAATGTATCAAAGTGGAGATGGAGAGCCCCACGAGAATGCTCAGGATAGAGATCAGTGGAGACAGGGTAACACGGCTGTGCTTGGAAAACCTGCTAAAACGGTGTGTGTGAATGTATGAGTGAATCTGCTCTTTTACGGATTTACTGGTGAATGCCATCTGAATCAAACTGTAGATGTTGTCCCTATGAAATGCTTGACTGAAATTAGCCATCAGACAACTATGCTTTTAGTTACAGTGGCTTGTACCTATGCTATATTCAGTTAATTCCAAGAATTTATTCTTGGAATTTACCATTTATTTTAACACCCCCCACTTTTGATGAAGTAGTGACGTCAACCATGGGTGAAAATGTTCATTTCATAGTTTATGCATGCAACAATTTGTTCGTTTTTTGTTGTCATCAGTTCACTGATTTTTACATGCGAAAGCAGCTACTGCTTTCAGCGCGTCTTAGCCATCGCAATTCTGTCCGTCCGTCTGTCCGTCTGTCACACGGGTGGATCAGGCAAAAACAGTCCAAGCTAGGATCACCAAATCTTCACTGTTGGCTGCCTGAAAGACTCTGCTTTCAGGAACCGTAAAGCTTTTTCATAAATTCGAAGGGGGTCACCCCGAACGAGGGCGCTAAATGAGGGGGTGGGCAAAATTTGCGATTTTTGGCCAATAAGTCGCTGTATCTCAGTAACGGTGCGAGATAGGGCCTAGGTTACTATTAATCACTAATAGGAAGTCGTACACT
>Ga0056128_1002601_pt1 | contig 21559 bp, 11 predicted proteins | sample WorMetLIZISLAND2_FD_71113 | JGI IMG/M metagenome (GOLD analysis project Ga0056128, IMG submission 71113) | Marine gutless worms symbiont microbial communities from Max Planck institute for Marine Microbiology, Germany - Olavius geniculatus... ... | reverse complement strand
TACAGAGTTAACAAGTGTTTTGACTAGATAGCTGGAGACTATAAAATGACTAGCGTGTTACCAAAAATTTGTTACAAACGGACAAGAATTTTTTAAGCAAACTGGGTGCTGGAATCCATATACATTTCATCGGTTCTTTGTTGTAATCTTTTCATCAGTACAGCTAGATAACTTATTATATTATATATATATATTATATATATTATATATTATATATTATATATATTATATCTACTCTTTGCTGATGACATAGCGGCAATATATATTATATATTATATAACTTATTAACTTATTATATATACCCATTATACATTAATTTGTAGGCCTAGGCCTATTTTATAATCGAATAACATTAATTTGACTGAGCTTTTTGATAGTCTTGTTACTCTTGTAGTCGAGTCTTAAACTGCATGCAATACAATGAACTCATTTATTGGCCTACCGTTAAGGTTGGGCCTTTGGTGCGATATGCCTGTCTGTCTGTCTGTAGTATCGTCTGTCTGTAACGCATGTATTGTGGCTCAATGGCAGAGCATACCGGAAAAATTATTGCACAATAGCCCTGTGTCAGCTCTTCGCATGCAAAATTTCAGCAATCCAGCGCAAGGGAGAATTTTTCAAATTTTGAGATGAACAAAGGTCGGGTTAAAAATTATGCGTTTTTTTCAACCGATAAGTTATCTAGCTGTACTGATGAAAAGATTACAACAAAGAACCGATGAAATTCTGTCTGCAGAGGAACAGGCTGGATTCAGAGTTGAAAGAGGAACAAGACCAGATCTTCACGCAAAGACAAATAACGGACAAATATGTGAAATTTTTCAAGGATTTCCATGTTTGTTAGATTGACTTTAGAAAAGCTTTTGATTCTGTCTGGAGAGTCATGCGGCATGGGGTATCCGGAGAAGATTGTGAATTTGTGAGAATCCCAGAGAACCTCTCCTCTGAAACGCTGAGCGCAGTTAGAAACTTAGAGTCAATGGGTAACATCACAGCATGGTTTGAGACTGTGGTTGGAGTTCTTCGAAGTTGCATACTGTCACCACTCGTATTCAATGTATTCATTGAGGAAGTTGAGGTTGTCCTCGCAAGAGCACTAAAGAATCTAGATATCGGCGTTGTGATAAGCGGACACAGGCTGAACAATCTACTCTTTGCTGATGACATAGCGGCAATCAGTGACAACAATGAAGGACTGAAGACAGTTTGTGAGAGAGAGAGAAAAAGTTAATTTTCCATAACCGAAATAAACACAATAACTAAACAACAGTTAATAATACAGGAGGGTTGCCAAAAGGGCATAGACCCATCAAATGCTGGCCACCTATTGTCACAATCAATTAATGCCATTGTTATACGATATGCAAGAGAAAAAAAGAAACTTACAATAAAAAAGCAAAAAAAAACAATAATTTTAAAAATTCAGTGCACGCACACAGTCAACAAGATATTTATCATGCACAATAACACAATACATTTAGCAGTTTTTTAGCACTCATGACAGTGAACTATACAAGCCTAGCTGGAATATAACAGATGGCATAGATTTTCTTTAAATTCAGATGTAGAATGCATTAATTTCAAACTATCAGGTAAATTATTCCATAAAATGCTTTCCTTGTATGTAATTAATCTTTTCCCACACTGAGACTGGATTGACCTGACATATAAATTACTTTTGCTCCTAGTATTATAATCATAAATGAAACTATTTTCAGTAAAGTGCAAAAATATAAGGTATATTTTGTTTGTGATGAATAAATTTGTTTACAAAAAGCATTATTTGATATGAATGCAAGTCTGTTATCGGTAATGTATTATAGTACTTATATAATTCAATATTATGGGTACTTATGGGCTTAATTTGTAATGTTCTAAGAATTTTTTGTTCATTTTTAAAAATTATTTATTAATATAACTGTGACAAGTATTAGCATAAATTTCTATTCCATAAAGTAAATGTGGATAAACGAATGCAAAGTAAAGTAGCTTAAGCATATCATTATTCAACTTGGTTCGTATTTTATAGATTATACTTGTAAATTTAATTATTTTCTTATAGACATAATCAGTATGTTCTCACGCAAACAGTATTTTTTAGCAAAAACTCCAAAAGCGTGCTAATAAGAAGCCCAGCCGTCGCTAGAATAGCCGACCGCACTAATTGTCAGTGACCCTCAAGGTCATCCAAGGTAGATGATTTTTATCTCATCTGACCGGGCGTATGCCATTTTCTATTAGTGATTAGTAGTAACCGTGGCCCTATCTCCTACCGTTTTCGAGATATGGCCAGTTTTCCGTTGAAAAACGCACATTTTTCTTACCTCCTCCATTCAATCTCGAATTTGGAAATGTTTTATTTGCACTAAATCGCTGAAATTTTGCATGCCTAAGTTTAAGGCAAATGGTTAATTATTCATTTAAAAAGTTTTGTTTTACGACCTAAGGCTTAGCCACTATACATCCGCTACAGACGACAACGGACGACAGACAGACAGACGACAACTATATAGCAAAGTTCGACCGTTACGGTCTTCTGAAAACTGCACTGATATTTTAGAACGTTTAATAAAAATATTAGGGACGGAGGTTTGTTCTGTTTGTGCTAGAGAAGATCAGACCGACGGGCGGGTCGGCGACCGGAAGCACGGGTTTTTGGCCTTATCCGACGTAGGCCCCGCCTTACATAAAATTAGGCCTACCGGTAGCCAACGTAAAAATTTATTTTTCTGCTATCTATGCAGGTAGACGTAAAGGCCTATACATCTTTATCTACTAATCGGCAAAGTATGGCAGCAAGCAAACTTTCTGGGCTTTAAAACAGGACGAACCTCAAGGAACAAAAAACCCAGCTGTCGCTAGAGAAGACGCGCTACAGCCTATACAGTTCCTGTTGCAGTACTAACTTTCAAGATCATCCAAGGTCGATGATTGTTGTGTCATTTGTGTCGTTTGAAATAAAGTATGCCACTTCATATTAACGATCAATAGCAACTTAGGCCCTATCTCGCAACCGTTTAGCCATAATAGCGCGTAACGGACTTCAAGGTCATCCAAGGTCAATGATTTTTATCTTATGTGACAGGCCGTATGCCACTTTCTGTTAGTAGTTAGTAGTAACCTTGGCCGTATCTCTCACCGTTTCCGAGACATGGGCAGTTTTTCGTTGGAAAACGCACATTTTTCCTACCCCTCCTCTATTCAACCCCGAATTTGAAAATGTTTTCCTTGCACTAAATCGCTGAAAGTTTGCATGCCTAAGTTTCTGACACAAAGCTAGTTACTTGTATGCGTGTAAGACGTTTTTCCCTACGGGTATACATCCGTTACAGACAGACGACAAACAGACGATACATCGTGCCATAGACGCCCTACAGCATAGCTGAAGCGCGTCAAAAATTAAACGTTTAAGCACGACAGTAAGATTACACTTTTTGCGCAGTTATAGCCGACATAATTTTTACTGTAGAATTTCGCGGATTCGATTGAACAACTTCGCTCGAGATTGAAGGCCAAACGTGTTCTGGACAATTACTTCAGGATTGTTATGCTAGCAAATTAGTGCAGTTTTTTTTCACACTTTCGTGAAAAATAAACGTGATCATGCAACCGTTAACATCATTATTGGCGCTCCTTTTCAATTTCTTAAATTGTCACGTCCCGATTTGCCCATTGTCCTTCAATTTTTTACGACATTGCCGCCGGCTGCGTCGCATCTTTTGAGCGACTATACTTTTAATGATTACACACACGGTTTTACTACGAGAACTGAATTAACTACTACTTCCGGGTCGGTTGCAATAAAATCTAATTCGTGCGCTTGAATAATAATAATCCAGTGATAATAATTATGAAGCTGCGTGTCCAATTAATGCGTTAACGAGAATGCCATAACGTGATAACGTGTGAAAAGCTTAATTGCGATTGAAAAATAAATTAACGCCGTTAAAAAGTTGAACACTGCAGTGAGAAAAAATGACACATTCGACGACGCAAGTCTGCGACCATCTGCTCGAGAGTTCTTCATTCTCAAGACTTGTCCTCAGGTTTTCTTTCTCTTAGGTCAATAGCGGCAGTGCCTGTGTTTGGCGTTATGCGACGGTGGCGTGCCACGGTTAGAGAGTGCCTATGTGCAACTGTTTCACAACAGTTGCGTAACAGTTGCTTGCACGTGCAGGCACTCTCTTACGCGACCAATCATCCTCCTTTACGCAGCTGTGTGATGTCCACGTCCATTTTATTACTACTGAGCCGGAAAGGCGAGTTACTCGTTTCACGGTTGTGTGCGGAAGCAGAAGATCAGTCGCAGAGCATGACCATTACAACGACAACCAGCTGAGCTTTGTGGTAATTAAAGTCATCGGAATCCAACACCGACAGGGTGTGCGTAGTGCGGAAGTGCCGCCCGGATCGATCAGCTTTCATCACGCAGGACTAGACTGGACTGCGCACGTCATCCGCCCAGGGACTGGCTAAGATTAGACGGGCGCTCTCCAGGTGCTTGTCCAGGATGACTTGCACGTAGCACACCGGAAAGTGATGCAGTTAAATATTCGCACGCTTTGATGGTTGCTGTTGTTGTTCTTGTGGTTGTTATGGTGAAACGTGCCGACGTTGACGATGTTGGCGACCACGCGATGCCAGAGCACTCTGTCCTCCGAAGCTCGGATGAGCTGCGTTGGGCTCACGTTGTCCTTCGGCGGCGTACACAGACTATCTACCTCCCGTAAATCAACTGACTCGAAAACACGAAACTGTTTCGTCGCTTTGCTTCGGCGAGAAAAATATCAGTATATTTCGCCAGCGAAAACCACATGTTTGAAAGTTTCAAAAATATCACAAAATGGTTAAAATGTACAAAATGTAGTTCAAGAAAAACTGTTATTACACGTATTTGTTTATTGCAGATGTATCAAACACTTTTTCACAAAATCGAACGCGAAAACGTTTTGCGTTTCTAGCTTGACGCTTGAATTTTTAAAAATTCAATTTAGATGAAATTATGAGTAAAATGTTGTTCAAAAAGAAATCACGATTTTTTTTCCTCTTTCGTTACCGCGACAAATAGGCGAACAACGTCGTTGAAAAATAATCTTACCGTGTTTGATTGGCAGTCAGCGCCTGCAGTGCATGTGGGTGTTTGTCTGGCCAATCAGTGGTCGTTATTAGCACCAGTGACGTCACCTACAGTACTTACTTGCGGATTAGTGTTTTGCACCGCTCGCCTGTGTGTCTGTACGATTATGTCACTTATTCGGTCATTTTCCTTAGTACAGAACTTGATTCACTGTTGCATTTCAAATGAAGATCCAACTTTGTTTTAAGCGTCCGCGTCCTAACAGTAAGACTTCAATAACATGCTGATTGAGTAGATTTCAGTCATCATCATCATCATCATCGACAACCGTGGGCTCAACGCCCGTTGGTGTCTGACGCCATTGTTACTATCGCTGCCCACCGCCGCCTATCTAGGGCAGCGTGGCTTAACTCCTGCAGGGTTGCCCCACACCACTGTTCAATGTCATCTAACCATTCTCGGTACGTGTAGATTTCAGTCGGTTAACAATAATTCAATCACAAAAACAATACACTGACGCAGCACAACACAAGACACATAGCTTTTGTTCGTATAGACCGAAGCACAAAAAGCACAAGATCCATCGACATCGTCGGAATGGGCAAGTATTAATGGCTAAGCTAAGGAACACCTCTTGTAGCTGAAATTGTTTCACCGTCATAATGCTGCCTGAAAGACGACCGCATGATAAAAAATGTAATTTGCTGACTGTGTCAAATACGACTGCGTCGGCTCTAAGTTAAGCCATGCATGTCATTGACTACTCATTAGTGATATATGACACAGGTCAACTTACTATAAGAACTTGGCAAAATGTTGGCTACAAAAACGAGCATTCGTGGGCGACGACGATGATGATGACGTTGATGAGGGCAGCCTTGAGAACGACTAATCGGCTTGTGTTTGTTCCGTGCAGCTGCTTCAGGCTGCAGCGGCTGACGTTCGTGTAAGAAGCCAACACGGTCGCAGTCACTTGTGCGTGGTCATGTCCGACACACAGACAGACCCGCACGCACAGGATGTAATCAAGTCTCCGTGTCGGTTTGCCCACCCGCGGAACAACAATCTAATATGCTACAAATATAGACACGCACGACATATATGTAGAGACGATATAGAGACAAGTGCGGGCCGGAACAAACTGGTCAATAACCGCTATAAGTAAACGGTCCAGTAGACCTGCCCAAGACAACCTGATTAGACCTATCACAGCCTTGCAATCAGTGATAGCCTACAGCAGCGGTCTTGACTGGTGAACTGTTTTTACACTGATCTTTTTAGTGGATAACTCGGAATTAGCTGACACACTTCGGGGCATTGAAAACGCGGCGGCGCACTGCGACAAACTGTTAAGGTCTGTTCAAAGCGACAGAAATGCAACGAACTGAAACGATGTGATATATATCTGCCGTTTCATTTTGTTTTATTCCTTTCATACGGTGCGCGCTGTCCGACTTTCCTAACTTAGTTATCAGTTTAGCCCTGATTCTTTCCGAGACTTTGGCGCTTTATAAATCATTTACTTACTTACTTACTTACTAACTTACTTACTTAATTACTAAGCTGTAACAAAAGTCAATTACGATACTGAGGCGTTTTCACGAATAATCGACGTCAATATGCAGAGTGTGCAAAAGGTTATGCATACACCATCCCTAAGCAACCACAAAATATTTCGCACGCACCCACGAAAAGACGCCAAAGCACACTCCCTTCTCCGATGCGTGCTGGACGCAGAGGCAAAAACAGCAGTTGCGGTTGTAGCATGTCGGACGAAAGACATGTCATTCCGTAGGCTACTAGCACAGACCTGACGTCGCCGCATTCAATCCGTGCGCCTGCGAAGCTGGGCTATGATTTCTTGATCAAACCATAAGTCACGTTATGTAATGCGATACTTATAGCGAACTGTTCGTCCGTCCGTCCGTCTGTATGTCAATCGCCGTAGCCTGCTTGTTAAAACGCCGCGTGGTAACAGAAATATATTCTCAATGGCGAATGGCTGTCGGCTCTGTCCAAATAATAGCGTTCGTGCAGAAAAATTCCAGACATAAAATATGCTGCCACCAACATAAAATATGTTTAAATTCGTCGAAAAATAATTCTTTGGTAAACAAACGTTGAATAAAAATGTTTATGATCACATTTACGATATAATTATGGTTTCACTGAGAAGACAGTAAAATAAAGTAAAGACGCCCTGCTGTCGCATAGACACTGCGCGATGCGATGCTGCAATCGTTTGATGCGATAGTCCGAGAATGCGTATAGAAACATTCGTGGACTACGTTATGGGATCCTACATGACATGAGGATCTCATAACGAAGTCTTCAAGAAATGGATCCGACAGCTGCATCCAAACGATGTGGTTGCAAAATCCGTCGACACTCTCCCCCCTCTATCCCGCCATTCGGTTTTCGGCTGTGAACCTGCAGCCGAGGCCCGCGGGTCCGGAGGGCGGGCTACAACAACAACAACAACATGACATCGTAATATTTGACATGTTCGAGAAAACCTCACATGCGACAAAAACAGGGCGGGACAACGTACGGTGCAGTTGTCAATCAATTCGAGTTTGGCAGCGCCTTCACTCGAAACGCCAGTGTATACTCTGATACTGTCGCGGCGCTATCCCACGCTTACTCGGACTCAAGTTTGCGGATTTTCCCCAGTACTAGATCTCCGATGTTAGGGCTTCAACGACGAAGACCACAAGTCAATTTAATTCTTCGTGTGTGGGTAATTACGGTACTTAAGTAACCCAGACTGTGTGGCCAGCGCCACGCTAAACAACGTAAACGTTACAGACGGAAGGACGGACGGACGTACTATAGTAAAATCTAGTAGGACAACGCCACCAGTTGGTCAAAAACTATGACAGAGTTGTCTCTAGCCTTTTGACACAACATTCATTGCCCAACAAACAGAAAAAATTTCTCCCAGCATACTGTTACAATAGCGCATTCTATTCATGATCTGAAATTGTTTGTGTACTAGTGGAGATACTGTATGAGTATGATACGTAACGTATGGCAATAAATCTTCACAGTGCTAAATGGCCATAAAACCACATAAAGTGCTTTGATTGACGAAGCTGTACTGCTCCATTATGCTATTCCCCGAAACGAATAACGGAGCGCACAGCAACACCATTCGAACCGCGTTGTTAAGCGTCCGTCCTATGGGCCGCATTGTGTAGCTTGCTCGTCCGTCCGTTGGTCTGTGTGTCTAATATGGGCGCGGGCTCCGAATTCCAAAACGAAACGTTCAGCCTAGAAAAACCGAAACTGTCGTAAGCGTTCGCCGGAGACGGAGCAATCGGTGTTTACCAGGTCAGAAGTTCATGTCACTAACGTCAAAGACTTCAAGAAGTTCACTGTTGCGTACCTTAGGAACGTGTTTACTTAACAGCGACATATCAGGAGCCGGCAGACTCAGGCACCCATTACAAGCTGCAAATTTCTTGTTCTGTTGTGACTTTTAGACACGTTATTGTTCGTAACAAAAAAAAGTTTGTTTTGTTTTAGTCAAGGCCGGATTTAGCTGGTGGGGACCTGGGGCCTGGTATTTGGGATTTCAGAAAGGGATTGGCTATCGAATTACAGGGTTTTAAAAATTGATGGATTTGGTGGGAAACCCCCTGTTGGTGGGAGGCCTGGGGCCCGGGGCCCTCGGGCTCCCCCTCCCCCTAAATCCGGCCCTGGTTTTACCGTTTTAGTCGATCACTTTTTTTCGTGATATCCAAGCACATTCTAACGTAACCATAGCTTGACTTAATTTACCGTCACCGTCTGAGGAGCTCGGCAAGTAGACGGACGGCTGCATACGATGTCGGCATTCGACACCAACATCATTTCTCGAAATTGTGTGGTTTCACAGTGGTGAATAGTCTCTGCAGAAACCAATGTGATGAGTGCATTTGCTCTGTCGATGATTAACTGTCCATCCGCGATAAGCCGCGTACACAGCGACGTAACTGAACCGAACTAAATTGACCAATGGGCAAGTCCAGTTTGGTAAGCTCAGTTCAGTTCTATTACGTCTCTCCTTACGCGCCATAAGTTACCTGATTGCGTCCCTGAACTAAACGCAAACAGCCTGAGACTGACAAGAAGAAAGGAGCTATATGCCGACTGTGATCTATCATACATTTTATTTTCATATCACTCAAAAAAGAATTTCAATCAATCAATCAGTCATTAGTCAGTCAAAGTTGTCTCTGTATCAGAGCTATTTCAAGACAAAAACGGTAACAGCATGTTCAGAAAATGATGATGTCCGGGTATGATCTTCTGAAGCGTCATGTTTATATCATCATCATCGTCATCGTAATTTATAGTGTGCAATTCACAGCTAATTAGCGCAAAACACAATACGAGATAAAAGCACTGTTAAATAGTATGCTTCAAACCGGCGTTTAAAATGTTTAAAGTTTCTACAGTAACATGCAGCCGAGTGTTCTACTATGCGGCGTGTGAAAAAGTCGCTCACCGAACTTCGTGAGTAAATAACTCGTGTAAGCCTATATTTAACCAAAAAAATCAAAGTCACTGTCAGTGAGTTGTTGGCTATATATAAACTCAGACGCAAACAGTCAATGTCAGAATACGCCGCGAGTCGAAGAAAAACCACGCTAAACACTGAGTGGGCGTGCACTGCACAGCCTGTAGTGTTGTAGCTGGTTCGAAATTAATCATTACATCTCCCCGGAGACGATAAAATCTACATTAAACGCATAAGGTTCGTCGTAGAGCAAAGCACAGCAGACGAGCGCATGCAAAATCAGCGGGGTAGCCCATACAGACGATGGATGCCGCTAGAGGGCGCCACTAACGGACTGAGTGCATGGCCACCTGTGTCGCCACCATAATGGTCATGGCCATGTAGCAGTTTAACAGTTTTAGACGTGCTGTGGCCATGAACGGTTTGGCCACATTATTTCGAGGAGCCGTATTAAAACCCGATTAGGTCCGTGGGTAATTTCAGATTTCGCAATACTGAAATGAACTGACTGGACTGAGTTTATTACAACACATTTGCAGCTCGAAAGCTGGATAGCTGAATATGGAGTACTGTCAAGCCCCACGCCAGAAAACGTAGACCTACGTAATGCTGCACCAAGCGAAATTTTAAGTGTTGCAACACGCCATAAAAGGCTCCCTCAGGTCAGAAAATGTCGCGCTGCTGTTCAACATTCGCTGGCCTGTACGGATTCCTTTTTTGTGGAAACCTCTGTTCGGCGAAACATGCTGAACAAGCTTATGTCAAAATCCATTTCTGTTATTCGCTTTTTACGCAAACACATCGATATTTAACCAGACTGCGTATTTTGCGCAGAAATTTAAATAATTTGTTTAAAGACTACTTGAGTTAAAAAGTGCAGTGAATAATACATTTTAGCTTTCAAAAACTTTTGCCTTGGAGCCAATACGGGGTCAGTTTCATCGTGACAACGGAAAATCTCCCGTCATTTTTGGCTGTCGAAAAGTTGCCGGAAATTCTTGTTGACGGGAAATTGTCGTCTAAAAATGCCAAATTTCAGACCAAAAATCCTCATTTTGGGGAAATTTAAAGGTAAAATTAAAATTTTGAGTATCAGTAATTTTTTTGTCAAACATTCGCAACTGTCTATCGGAAAATAACTGCAACTTCTTGCCACGCCTACTTGTGTAATCCACGACGTCGGTAGTGCGTGCCGCCGCTCTTGAATGAGCGCAGCAGTTGCGCCTAGACTAGTTACTCAAGTCTATAGCATCACTTCACATCGTCATCAGATACAGCAGCAGCAGCAGCAGCAACAGTGTTGCAGTTGCGCAGCATCATCAGAAACGGGCTCAGCGCATCGGCGTTACAGCATACTGCTCCGTTTATCAAGTGTATGCTACTGCGACGTCTTTGCACCTGCTATTTCACCGAACACCGGACATGATGTGCTTCATTTTGACCACCCAGACTATGAAACTCTACAGTGTAAAGACGTTGTAAGTAGCCTAACTGCCTCGGAAGACTGGAAAATAATCGTAGGCGCCGCACCGGTACAAATAGTGTTTCGAGCAGTGAGTTTGAAAATTACAGACAATAATCAATCTTACTTTCAGTTGTAAATAGTTCGCCGGTGCGTTGCTGGTCGGATTAGAATTTTCAATATACAAATCTTTTGTCGTAAATTTTGGTCACTGCCTCGAAGACTGGGAACTGAAAGTAATAGGATTATGTGTAGCGGCGGTAGAAATGAAGTTTCTGGCAGCGGTTGACCGTCACTCGAGGGCAAGAATGGCAGCAGCCTGGCTGACCGCAGACGCCGACACTGAACTGACTACAACTTCTGCATCTCTCGTTTCATCATCGTCATCATCATCGAACAGTTCTTCGTGGCATCTCGACGCCGTTCAGTACAAGCTTATCATCAACGTATACATTGTCACGGCGCTCTGCGTCTTCGGTATCCTTGGTAACGTGGTGAGTATAGTTGTGCTGGGATTGGACCGATCAATCCGTCGAACCTCGTGCTGAACCCGTTATAGCCGTTGAACAGATACGAATGCCATTTGACAAGAACACTCATGCGTCCCTGATCCTGTTATCAGATACTGGCTTAAGTCCCCACGAGAAGAAACATTTTGGAACATCAGAGTCTTCTTACAAAAAAAAATTGCATGGCGGGTTCAATCCGTCGAACCACGGGGCTGCTACTGCGCGCCCTTGGAGTTGCCGACACCGTCTACCTGGTTATGTGTCTACTGTTACTGCTGATGTGTACGTCTCAGTGTCTGTTTCTGCTGACCTGTTGTTCCTCATGATGTGTCTACTGTTCCAGGCGGTCAAGACTGCCCATGACGTCACCGACTGGTTGCCTGATACTGTACGACGTGTGTGGCCCTATGTTGAACCGTACATCTGGCCTCTGGCGTCCATCGCTCAGACGTGTAATGTATGGCTGGTTGTCGTACTGACTGCCGATCGCTATGTCGCCATCTGCAAACCTCTACATGCTTCACAATACAGGTAGAACAGCTGAATATTATTTCTCTTTGACAATCACAGCCGCGATTCTGCATTGTATGTACGCTGCTACGAACTTCAAAATGTAAGTCTCCGAGTTTTTGTGATAACCGTTCAATATTGGCAGAGACAGAAAAATGGCAGAGATCCTTAGCGACAGATGTCACGACGACGTTGTGTAAGTGCTGTATAAATTTACTTATTTACTTACTTACTTATTTTACAATACTTACTTACCGTTGCGTCGTCGATATGTCTGTCAGTCGGTCACACGTGTGCACGCTGGTAAATTATTAAGACACAGCAAAAGCGCCTAACAGCAACAACCGTAAAAAACTAAGTAAAATATTACGGGCTAACATCAGTGTTGTCTTCAAAGTAGCATCTATTCCGTTAAAATGCATTACAAGGAAAAAGATTGAGGCAAAATAAACACACTCACACTGTTATGCATGTATTTTGTTTGTGTTTCTTTTCTTCTTTTGATATTTTGAGTAACTTATGTTCTGTTGCTATGGGCGGCCAGCTTGATAGGCATTATTGCTTCTCTGGCAGCCTGCCATTGTGTTATTGTTATTGTGTTGTGCTATCTTAAGTTGGTTTGGCAAATAAATTCTCTCTCTCTCACACACACAGATAATTTGATAGGACGGTACAACGAGCTCGTAGTCTACTTACCTTTCTAGTGGCCCTAAACGACCGGGCAAAACTGTCATAATGCGTTTATAACTTTCTAAGCAGCATCGATGAAAGCATTCAACGATGCCGGCTATATTGAGGGGACTAAATATAGGTCCAAGTCAAGACAGACTATCTTAGGCTTAAGCTTATTCAATTAATCAGCGGAGGTATATTAAAACGCGCTATAATTTTGCCGCAGAACTCACATCCCACGGATAATTATTCTTTACTGCGCAGTACAGAGAAACGAGCTGACATTTCACACGGATAAACGCGAGCAATGCACCGCAATTTTTTGGTCACCTACCTATTTTACGCGGCCGTCCAATAAGCTGCATATTGAAAATTGGTTACAGTTTGGCAAATATACAGTATGATAGATAATGCAAAGTATTTTTATGTGACATCCTGTACTTAAGGTGTAATTAATATCTAGAACAGTTTGTGGAAGGACATTGTCAGTGCTGCTGTAGTATTTATAAATAGCCTCATTTAAACGTTAATTAGATTCTCTAGACTTCGTCGCAGTCACACATGTATACTGGCTGACTTCGCTACGTGACAATCTGTAGAGGCTTAAATAGGTTTCTGCTGTTAATCGTTTATAGCGCGACCACCGTCTTAATAGGCCGCACTACGGGTTTTGCCAGTTCGTTCGTTGTTTCGTCCTTACCGTATGGGCTCGTAACTCGAAAAGAACGAAAGCCATAGTAATTTGGCTAAAGGTGGAATCCACTTTGTATTCGTCTAGAACTGACGGTTTGGCCAAAATTTTTTCCAGGTCGATCCCCCACATAACACAATGTGTCACTGTACCAGTGTACTGGCCAAAGGGCGCCTAAATCTGCCGAACGCTTTAAGCAAGGTGTACATATGTGACAGACGACAGACAGACGGACCACGCCTCGGCGCCTCAGATTCAGTTCGCTGACTGTGCGTCTTATGTATCTCTATATTATTATTATTATAAATGCGTAGGAATAGTCGGAATCCACTTGTGCTGCAAGAGCGATTCCGCCTTAAAAAGCGTAGTAAAAGGAAACTTGGTGTGAACGTTTCCCGGAGCAGGAGTTCCGTAGCCGATGGGCTAATTTTTATCGTACAAAGTCAATGATTTAGCTCAGGGTTATTTTAGGTGGACAACCGCAAAATATGTCGGCACTAGGTCGATATATATCTTAGTTCATATTTGCCATTTGGCACGAGTCCCGTTGTGTGTAATTACTAATTAGAATGATTTGGCATTATTCGATTATTGTTTTCTGCATGGGCTAACAGCAGGGTGTCTCGTGTTCGAGTGGCGATCACTGTCTGTTGGCTGGCCGCTGCGCTGTATAGTGACGTCACACAAGTCATGACGTAACGGATGACTTTATCATCGACTGTAACGTCACATAGCGATGACGTCATCACCCACTGTGTCGCGTTCGTTGGTTGGCGGCTGCGCTGTACAATCTGCCGCGTTTCTTCGAGCGCTCGACGACAACCGTTCGCACAGCGTCGACCAACGATTCCAATTCGTCAGAGTCCTCGGTGATCGTCAGTCATACGGCGCTCAGAGAGAGCACTGTCTACATCATCATCTACAGTACTATTGCTACCACAACTTCTATTACCATTACCAACATCATCATCACCTTCTTCTTTGTTGACATTATCATCTACAAGACGGTGCTGTTCTTCGTCGCCCGCTTCTTTCTGCCGTTCTCAGCGCTCGTCTACTTCAACACTCGACTTCTGACGGTGCCGGTGGCGTTATGAAGATATAACGGACCGACGTGGTCTGGAGATAGGTTGTTAACGTCTTCAACACTCGCCTGATCCTGGCAATCAGAGCGTCGGCCCAGCTGCCGATGAAAACGATGGAACGTCGAGTGGGCGGTGGCAAAGGACAGAAACTGAGACATCGCGAGCGCTACACGCTGACGCTGGTCATCGTCGTCATCGTCTTCGTAGTCAGCGAGCTGCCAGACCTGTTCCTGCGATCGTGGATTCTAGTTCGTCAGATCTGGCCGGAGCACGTTCCGTTTCCGCTGGACGAACTGCGCGTCGTCAACGCCGTCAGCAACCTCTGCCTCACGGCCAACTCCAGCGTCAACTTCGTCATCTACTGTCTGGTCGGTCAGCGTTTCCGTGTCGAGATGTTGAGACTGTTCTGTCGCGGTTCGTCGTCGTCTCCTATGATGCGTCGCGCTGCTCGCCATCGCAGGGATGACGCCGCTTGCAGAACGCGCAGCGCTCGTCTCACCGAGCCAATAAAAGGTTGTCTACATTTGCAATTACTGCACGACTGTTGCGCAACAGTAGGCACCGTCTAACAGCGTCTGCGACTACGTGACTACGCGCACGTACGCGTCAACGTCGCTTAGACAGTGCAGATACTGCTGCGCAACAGTGGTGCAACAGTTGCAAATGTATACACACGTAGTGTCTCGATGTGTGCGTTTTACGCTTCCCCGGAGTGTGACGGAACGCGCAGTGCTCGTCTAACCGAGGCGGCGACCAGACGAACAACTGCCCAGTCACAGCACCGGATCGACTACCGAACGTTTGTCGCCGCTGCTACCGGTAGTTGCCTCAGACACTGGCACTGAACGCACCTGCCAGTGCGTCATAGGCCGACTGCAGGAGATAAGGCGATGCAGAGGAAATGACGGACCGAATCATTCCTCGCGGGTCCTGCATTTTCCAGCTACATTTATTTTGCAGTCCGTTATTTAATCTGGTTTTGCTAAGTTAGTGCCGCCAATTAGCCTAACCCACTGACGCCAGAATACTTCCGTTTGTCGACTTTTGTTAGTACAGCTTCCAACATTACTGATGCTTACATATGCCTATAAGTCATATTATTGTTTAAGTGTCAAAAATCTTAATGATCGAGCATCGAGCTTTCCTTCCAAACATTTTATACTTTGGACTAGAAACGATTGAAACTATTGATGAAATACTGAAACAAATGAGACTGATTTGACTTGTTTTTGCAAGAAAGAAAGCGCTAACACACGAAGTGCATACACGAAAACAATATTGACCGAGCAAATAGTCATGAAAGCCTAATACATTTGATAACAAATTCGTTTAACGCATTTATTTCGACAAATATACCAAACAAAACAACCATCAATATCAGACTGACAAAACGACACTTAAGTGCAACAGGCTTTAAAAAAGATTCGGTAATTCAAACTCTGTTGCAGATTTCAAATTTTGCCCGCTATAGGCCCATGTCAGCAAGACGAAGACAAAACTTCTACTAATGATTACAGTAGGGGGGGGGGTTGGAAATTTATTTCATTTTATATTTCATGTCATGCAATTTTACAGAAAAGCTCATAAAAACAAACTGACACATTGAATAGTACACACGAGAACAAAAAAGGATATTGCTACCTAATACGGACTAGATGTACATAGTTTTACCAGTAAAAATTTGAAACCAAACTACAAATTGCAAAAAATAGGGTCCAATAAAATAGTTAAGCACGCAGGGCTTTTAAGAGACAGACGAAAACCGGAAGCAGAGGCTATCTGTTATTTTAACACGGCAAAATAAGCAGTAAGTTGCGCTTAAATATACACGCGTACATAAAGTTGCACACACGTTGTGTCATAACGACGTCATGATGGCAGATGGTGGGACGCAAAAGGCGGAACATATTTTATTTAGCCCACTTGCAGTATACATCACAAACTTGGGAAAAGCTAATGAAACATATTGCCAGTACTTGTACAAAAAATCAAAACACTGTTCAACATGACTGCTCTTTGCCGCAATGATTGTGGTTAGCCACGATTGCGCAAATATCTATGTATATTTATGTTCCACCTTTTATGAGCTGCGCATGATTCAAGCTGTACTACATAATGTCAACAACAACAAATTGTATATAAATTCATATCAACAACACAAAAACCACATACGAAATCTGACAGAAAATCGTTCTCAGCCCAGCTTCCCTTTTCTATTTTCTCTTCTTTCCCTTCCCAGTCAATCTTTTATACCGGTTTTCACTTTTGGAGAGGTGTAACTTCGTGTAAACTAGTAGCATGGGGGATATTTTGCGACATTTTACCCTTTGCCCCTTTCCCTCCATTCCCTTATATGATGAGGTGTAACTTCGTGTAAACTAGTAGCATGGGGGATATTTTGCGACATTTTACCCTTTGCCCCTTTCCCTCCATTCCCTTATATGATGAAGCAGCTTCATTAAACTATACGGTGACCACTTTCCAACACTAATTCCCCCCTCCAGACATCCACATTATACAGCACTGCAATTACCCTTGTCGTAAATACACATCAGTATATAACAGGAAAATAATGCTATGAAATGTGCCAAGAAAAAAACAGGTAAAATATGCGAATACGATGCTAATAAGTTGATTTTTTGCTAACATTTCCGAACAAGTGGTCACCCCGTTAAATATAGCTAAAGGCATGCACACAGCGAAGTTACTGAAACGAACTGGACTGAACTGACATGGTTTTGTATGCGACGAACTGACCAATGGGAAAGCAGTAATGCATTACAGTAGGCACCGTCTAATAACAGCGTCGGTTATACGTGACTATAGTCACAAACGCGTCAGCCAACGAACAGTGGGCTCGCCTTCCTCGCCCATTGGTCAGTACGTCAAAAACTAAGCGTGTCAGTTCAGATCAGTTCAGATATACCCCGTTTACACGATCGAGCAAACACCCAGCAAACGTCGAGCAAATGTATTCAAAATAAACGTTCTAATTGCTCGACGTCTGCTCTCATGTTTGCTAGCATTCATCCGGCTAGCTCGACGAGCTATGGTAATTAGCATGCTAATTAAGAGGGCGGGCGGGTTGTAATTGGAAGGCCTACATAGCACGTGATCAGCTGTGGGCTAAGCCTAGGCCTACATTTGAGCAAGGGGGCAGGGTTCCATCAGGCCTGCATGATGTTTGCTCGATGTTTGCTCGATCGTGTAAACGGGTATTACTTCGCTGTGTATGCGCCTTGAAGCGTCTAATGGCGCGTACAGAGCGACCAGAATAAACTGAACCAAACTGAACCGAACTGAACTCGCTATGTACACTTCGTGAAATAAATTGAAATGAAAATGAGCTGACATGATGCTTGCTGCAGTTTAATTTGGTTTAGTTCTGTTGCTTTCTAAACAAATAAACTACGCTGAGATTTCATTTCAATTCACTTTGTTCGATCTAAACACGCCTTAACGGAGCATTGTGAAAACACGCACCCATTTCAGAAAGAATACCACATTCTGATCACCCCAAAGGTTCACACAAACTGGTTTATATTATCTATGACTGTAGAATATGAGGCTATAAACATTTTAATACAATACAAACTATAAAATGCAAAATAAATTAAAATATTTGGCCACTGGAACAACATGCTGTCACACACATAGAACTAACATTGAAAGATTTCTTTATCTACAGCGACTAAGTAGGTCAGTAGGTCACTGAAACTGGGTCAGGTCACTGACCAGTCACTTCCTCCTGTCACTGCTCCATCTGTTTGAACAATAAAAATAAATATTACAAATATTAGGCTAAAATTTTTGTAATACTTTTGTTAGCAAAGACCTCGGGGATAATAACATCTGATTAAAAGCAAACACACTGGAATGGCTAAAAGTCTGAAGCTTTGTCTAAAGACAGTGAAATTGTGGTTAGTAAACCATAGCACAGTTGAAACGCTGTATGATGAGTGACGATCGTTCATATCATATCATTATATTAAAAATTTGCTATTGCCCTCATGACATGGTAAAAAGACCACGGGTGCATTACATACATACAGGGTGTGCCAGAAAAAATGACCCAACTTGTTTTTGTCAAATCTCAACTGAATTTGATAATTTTTGGCAGACAGATAGCCAAGACGATAGAAATATGTAAGGTACACTCACTGTCCATCTCACCTAGTTTATGTCAACGCACTACCATGTAAAGCGCAGATGCTCCAAATTGTTGCATAATGCTCAGTCGTTGTCTCCGTTTTAACAACTTAATTAACCACACGATAAACTAAAATGTGATTTATTTAGCAGAATTATAAGTTTGTGTAACAACTTGCTTCCATGTTATCAGAATTTATGCCCAAAGTGTATACAACGGCTTAGACGTGACGCCACGGCTGAGAGCAGCATTAGCGATCAACTGATCTCAATCAGGCCCGTCGAGAGCCATAGCGGGGCCCGGGGAAACACTCTCGCGGGGCCCCTCTGGGGAAAAAATTCTTGATTTTTTTCTTTTTAAAATGGTGTCATCATCATCATCATCATCATCACTACGAACTGATTAGCGTGGTATAAGTGCAAATTGCACTTCCAGAACACGTTACAACACGATAAAAACACGTAGAAACACTAAAAAATAAAAACCAAAAAAATAAAACGCTAAGACAAAAACACAGAGAGTTCAAGGTGTATTCTAGTGTACTTTATATTTTTGAGCGGGGGCCCGACGGCAGCCCCCCCAAACCTCGCAAGGCCCGGTGTAGCCTACCCCCCTCCTACCGCACCCTCTCGACGAGCCTGATCAAAATGCACAGCACTCATTCATGGATAAAATGTGTTTTAAGCTCATCAATCAGTTACTTTGTTGTCTGCTATTTTCAGCATAAAATATTTAATACCACAAAATTATTTCATCATATGGCACTATCTGTCAAAGTGGTAATAAAAAGTGAGCAATCTGATACTGATAATCACCGTGTAATGTAACAATTTGAAGAATCTGCATTTTACATGGTATTGCGTTGGCATAAACTACGTGCGGTGGACAATGAGTCTGCCTTACATTTTTCTATTGTCTTGGCTATCTGTATGCCAAAAATTATCAAATTTGGTGCAGATTTGACAAAGTTCTGACAAAAACAAGTCGGGTCATTTTTTGGCACACCCTGTATATAGCAAGATCACCAAGCCAGTAGCAAGGAGACAATGAGTTCAGTCAATCCTCACACAGACCCCCATCGCCTAAAGCCAGAGAGCACTGCATAAAAATAACCAAAAACGTCACCACCACTTTTTTCAGAAGGTAACAACTGCTATTAAGTCCTGACTATAATGCACAAAAACGTGTCAATATTGAATCAGAATTGTTGGAGTTGTTTGAAAATGTATCACGAGTCCGGTTTTTTGAGACACCGTGTACATATACGGTACTACCTTTGCTGGTGGCTGGCTGTCAGCGCTGAAAAGTATATCGTTGACATTAGCTGCGGGAAGGTGTCCGCGCTGTTTACAAGCCCTTGCCCAGTTAGCCTTCAACTCCACGAACTGCCGACTTTCCTGAGGACGCAGGAATCTCTTGTGAGATGACACGCAGAGAATTTGATCACGTTCAACACCGGACAGGTCTTCAACCTGTTAGCAAAAACAACCAAATTACTGCAGCTACTGTTGCAACTACTACTACTACAACTACAAGGTAAGAAAGTAAGTAAGTAAGTAAAATGCGAATTTATATAGAACATATCGTTAATTAACCGCTAATGCGCTCAAAGTCAACTCAGCCTTCCATCTCTGCAGGGTAAATAAATCGACATCAATCAATAAAATGGGGTTAAAAAGGAACACTTTCATTTGTGTTGAGTGGCACGTACATTGCACGTGCTCCATATAGGCCTACTGCAAAAAGGGTTTCCTATAAACACTCATCTGACCTTTGACCTTTGTGTATCTTATACGTCCATGTAGATATCAGAGTGTCAATAAAAAGTAAAAGGTAAAGGGAGCCATGCCCCAGCTGGGGCGTAGGCGGGGTGCTCATCTCCCACTCGCAGCCGTTGAACCCGTAGGTGGATAAACCACTTGAGTCCGTGACGCATGGCCAGTGCGACGCCGGACCTACGGTTACCTTCCCAGCCTTGGAGCATCACCGCCCTTTGACCGGTACCAAATTATACTTCTTGGTGACAGAGGCACATGTGTGTGAACAACTTGCCTAAGGTCGTTACCCAGCAGTGTCCTGGTGCGGAGTTGAACCTGCGCCAATGAGTGATCTCAGGATTACAAGTCCGGCACGTTACCGTTAGGCTACTGAACCACAGAGTGTCAATAGGCATATGAGAAATGTTGTACCAGTTGTCCGTCGATGGTGAAGAGAAACTTTGCGGGTTTCTGAAGACCGAGGCGAGTGGTGCTGTTGTCAAGAACCTGATGCACGTCTTTACCCCACACGTACTGGGACATCTCTAATCTTTCCCCAGCCGGAAATACCAACAGACGCTTCTACAGACGACACACAACAATTACTAGCACTACAACTAGAAAGTAGATAGAAACTAGAGAAAGCACTCGGAGAGCGCAGGTACCTCCGCCAAGGCAAAGCTATTCGCCAGGTGGCGTCACCATCTTCGTCTTGCCAACGGTTCCCTTATGCCCCCTTTAACGCAATGGTAACGAAAATTTCAAAGTGATCAGAATCCAGGATTCCTGCCGGCATCCCCAAAATTTAATCGCTGGTAGTTTTTGCCATTCCTGACATTCCCTCAAAATTTTAGAAAGATCCGTTCATAACTTTTTGAGTTATCTTGCTCACACGCAGACAGACAAACAAACAAACAAAGTCCGGCAAAAACATTACCTCCTTGGCGGAGGTAAAAACTGAGGCGCGTTTCGCACTTTTTTCTCTGAGAATCTCACTTCTACGGCTCTGTAGTTCTCACTACTTCTCACGAAAAGTGTGAAACGCGCAAGTGAGAATTCTCTGAGAATTCTAACATAGAATTCTACGCTAGCCAATTTTATCTATTTGGATGACGTAACTCAAGCAAGTGGGCGGAGCTAGC
>Ga0056128_1002600_pt1 | contig 21559 bp, 14 predicted proteins | sample WorMetLIZISLAND2_FD_71113 | JGI IMG/M metagenome (GOLD analysis project Ga0056128, IMG submission 71113) | Marine gutless worms symbiont microbial communities from Max Planck institute for Marine Microbiology, Germany - Olavius geniculatus... ... | reverse complement strand
GCCGACGTAATCAACCGTGCCAAATTTTATCTCAATCGGGTCAGGGGTTTTGATTCTGTGGGGGGTCGAATTTTTGGATTCCCCATAAGAAAGAGAAGTCGCCGTTAACACAGGGCTTGAGCTACCGTTCAGCCTGTGATGCCAAGTGGTTACGACTTGCATGGTTGACTGTCTGCAGACGGACCATTATCTTTTATTTTACCTTTTACCAGAGTGTGACGGACTGACGGACGGACGGACATATTTGCTATATCTATATGGGGCACTGTATGCATCTGTATTGCAATGTTGTAACTCTGTAAAACAGAATTCGTCTATTGTTACTAAAAAGTTCTTACAGTTTGCAACAATTCAGTAAATTTTGCATGCGAAATATGTGCCAGGGCGACATAGCTTTTTTGGCCCGAAGCTTATGGCTGGAGTGAAACCTCCATTTGGAAAAGTCCATTTGGTTTTTACTTTGATGAACTGTTTATATCTTGTGCTTACTTTATACTGACGTATACAGGTAACCACCGGTGCGGGAACGGTATCCCCCTTGAAAGGTAAGTCGCAACTTACAGTAATTAGTGTTTGTCATGATTCACGAAGGTTAGGTTTATTTGTTTACGTGGGGGCTTTAAACTTCTTATGCACCACCGGTCTCATTCCTGTATAGGCCTTAGATAGGGCAAAATAGCTTAACATTACAAAACGATTAAGATTAACAGTCTGTACAAGACTGCTATGGTTATTTCGTTTGTCTCCCCTGACAATACGAAGAGTCAGGCTTACCATCAACAGTATTTAGTTAGATTTATTGCGATGACTGTTGTTTTAAAATAAGACCGTAAAAACTACGCATAGGCCAATATTTGTATCGTTAATGTCTAAATAAAATGTCGTCATAAAATTGACTGAAAATCTGGCGCGTTTAAGACGGATTTAAATGTACTTGGGACCTACATGATTTGCAATGAAATGCAAGATTTTAGGCCCTAAGACATCTTGAACCTTCGAGCTTTTATCCGAACTTTAAGTTTTTTATTTTAGGTTTAAGCATATGTTACAAACCATATATGGTCGTTTTTGTAAGTGGTTATTTTTTGACGTGTACAGCTATGCTGTATAGGGCATTTATGGTACGATTGTCGTCTGTCTTTCGTTTGTCTGTCCGTAACGGATGTATTGTGGCTAAACGGTGCGATATAGGGCCAAGGTTGCTATTGATCAGTAATAAGAAATCGCATGCGCTCTTCCAGATGAAATGAAAATCATCGACCTTAGAATGATGACCTTGAAGGTCAGTACTGCAACAGGAACTGAACAAGCTGTTGCGCGTCTTTTCTAGCGACAGCTGGGCTTCTTGTTTTTTGTTTAGGCTGCGCGGGCGACGAAGCCGCCGCTATGGACGTCGTGTTTTTATTGGACGTGCTCGGCAGTGACGTCACGCCGGGATTCGGCCGCCTATTGGTCTTCGTCGGTGACGTCATCGACAGGTTGCCACTGATTGGTCGGCAGGCGACGCGCGTCGGACTGGTGACGTACGCAGAGCATCCGAGAGTTGAGATTTTTCTCGACGACTTTGACAACAAAGATGACCTTCAGGTTCCTGCCGCTGCCTGCGCACTTGTTATGTTTTTATTCACTTATAGGCGTATAATTCATTCATTCTCATTTATTTTATTTTATTTATACCATGTGAGTCCATATACAGAAACAGAGAGAGAAACAATACAAACACAAACTAAGAATGCTAGTAAAAAGAGAGAAAAATAATGGGCGTTAATTAATTAGATGTATAGTCAAGTTTTATATAACGTTGAGTGCAGGGTCTTAGTGTCGACAACTCAGCCTTCTACCCCGCGTGGAACTGTAAGACTAACTAGATAGCTCGGTGCTGTAACGGTTAGGACGCTGGACTTATACGATCAGCGGTTTCGTGAGTTAGAAAAGTGGGCGGTGTACGAAGTTGCTATTTCTCAAAAGACACTGCAAATTTTCGACAGAAAAGACTATTAGTTCTCGTAATTTTAATTTTACCTTCAAGTTTCTCCGAATTTTGCACTTTGGACGAAAATTTTTTTAACGAGCAAAAGATTTTCTCGACAATTTTTTGACAGCTCAAAATTTAGGAAACTGCCCATTTTCCCGGCCACGATGCCACATGCTTACGATCAAAAGGTCGTGGGTTCAACTCACTGGTCGGATCACTATCAAGTGGTTATTACTTGGATGAGTGACTGCCTGTCGGCAGGCAAACCATCTCCGTATGTAACCAGCCGCCTAGGTCAACTCAGTCTTCCATCCCTTCGTGGTAGGTAAATCGAGTACCGGCCTATCTGGCTGGGGTTAAGGCGGGGCGCGTTCACCGGTTTCGAGTGACAGGTTCAATGACCATGTGATCTCATATGGCAGGTGAACTTCGCACTTTTTAATTATCTCCGCCAATGGAACGAAGTGAATTGGAGGAGATTATGAGATTGGTTGATCTGTTCGTCTGTGTGTCCGTCTGTCTGTCTGTCTGTGTACACAAATACACAAGCGGCAGGAACGGTGGCACCCTCTTTAAAAACTTACACATTGGCGGAGATATGCACTCTAACCAGCGCCTTCTACTCTTCGTTTTGTTTCCACTTTTTATCTGTTTATTTGTTTGCTATTATTGTCATTATTTATTGGTAAATCACTATTGGTAATTATTATTATACTTGACCAGCTATGATTGATTTTTTGGCAGCCTGCCGTTGTTTGAATTTATGATTGTATTTGTTGTCTGAGTGATATGGCAAATAAACTTCTTTTTTTCTTTCTGTAACTTTGCTATGGATTTCACATGCACAAAGAATTATTTATTTGCTTGTTTGTTAGCCTCAGTACTCAATTTCCGAGGGCTAAAATGTTAAACTATCTACTTATTACTTGTTTATTTTTTATTTACTTATTTATTTACGATATACATTTTTAACTCTTTAACTCCACTACCACTACTACTGGTGACTGTGCGGTTGTTGTAAGACGGTGGTACGGAGCGTGCGTCGGCCGATGTCACTCAATGAACATCACAAATACACCAGCGATGCTCTGCGTTCAGCACATCAGACCGTTCTAGAGGGTGATCAGTTAAGACGTTCTTACACCAGACCGGTCAACGCACTGCCTGTAATAGGTAGCCTACCTGGTTTTTTACTCCGTTGATAGGTGGAAATAGGATTTTTCCCGGAAACTGGGTAGAGTTTTTTTGTCGCTTGACAAATCAACAAAAACACTGCTACTTGCATTGAACATAAGGATAAGTAAGTTAAAGTAAGTAGAACGTGAATTTATATAGCGCATAATGTTAAAATTAAGCTCTAGAGCGATTACGAGTCAGGACTAATTAGTCCTGACTTTTGTCAGGACTAATCCTGACATAAACGTTGCCATTGGATGCGTTTCAAAAGTTCAATATGCGAAAGATTTGTTTGCCACCTCGGACCAGGACTAACCGCGAGCATACAGCCCTCCCCCCTCTCTAGCGGAATTTTGTGGGGGGAACAAAAAAGTTGATAAAGAAAAGAAATGAAAAAAGAGAAAAGAGTGATGGTGTCGAGCCGCGTTGGTTTTTAGTTAGCTCGTCGGCCGGGGTGTGTATGTCGCTTGTGTGAGAACAGGTCAACGATTTATAGGTTCGCTTCAGATAGCGAGCTTTTTCGCTGTTTGTTCGAGTGTGGTGGCGATTATTTGTCGACTTATTTCGCCTGTCGTTGTTTATAACAACTCCATCTTAGTGTTGCCGGAGTTCGTCTATCAGTGTGTCTGCATATCACTGTGATTCCGTGTCTTCGTATTGTCAACTGTACCTGTCTTTGTGTCGCTAGGAGTTGGTCTGTAGGTAGCAGTTATACTACTAATACGGCTTACGCTATGTGATAGTATTCTCTAGAACAGAATTATAAATGAAGAGTCAAACAATTTAAGCCCTTTATATGTGGCTTAGTTATGTGCATATTGCTTGTGGTTGTTTGTCATGTAATATCCGTTCTATTGAGCTATTCGTCGGTTTATATCTGACCTTAGATAGGTCGATGTGATATCTTTGTTTAAACAGTGAAAGTGAGCAGTCTGATGATTCTGATTGAGATATTTTACTAGCAGCTGCGACTGCATGATTGTTTGACTGTGTGTTTGTAATTCTGTTTTAGTTTCGTTTATTGGCATTGCACTTGAATGATAATTCGCACGCTGTAAATATTCTGCTTATTAAATCACATTGTCGTTTTATTTTATATTTTATTTTCAATTTTGTGTCCAGTTACTTTAGCATTAGGCCTAGGTTAACTCTAAATTAAGTTTAGCGGTAGGCCTAAGATCAAACCCACCGAGAAAACTTCACAGATGGGAAAAGGATGGAAGGGACGGTGAGGGAAAGGGTTGGTGCGACTTAGAAGATTGCTTCACGGCGCATCTGTTCACAGCACCCATTCTCAGGCAAAACACACCGTCGATTACGGCCATGAAATACGTACGTTTTAATACGTTCTAGAGATCATTATGCATCGTCACACTCACATAATACACTCTATACCGTGGTAAAACGTGTATCATTATTTCACGACATACATAATCATACTATCTTTCACTTTGGTGAGTGGGGTGTTATAAGAGCTTATAATTTTACTTTACTCAAGCGTGACGAATGATACCCGCTCGCTTTTGTATAGACCTATTACACCTGCGTCCAGGCAGAACTCGCCGTTGATCACGGTCGTGAAATAAGTACGTTTCAAAGCGGTCTACTGTGTATTATGCCTCGTTATTGTACGCTTGCTGTCTGACAAAATTTTTGTATTAAGAAAACATATGATTTTGTCTTATAGTTCTAGTGACGGCCGGTCCGTCGGATGACCCTACGACGACTGCGGTCGAAGCAAACGCCGCCCGGCAGGATGGAGCGCATATCTTCGTCGTCAACGTTGGACCGTTTGCCAGTCGGACCCAGTTACAGAACATCGCCAGTAAGCCATGGACAGACTTCACTTTCATCGTAGAAGACGATTCTACACAGAGTCTCGCGTCAGTGGCCGATCAACTGGCCGCCAGCATCTGCAACTGTAAGTAAACTGTTCGAAACGGTGCAGTTTTTCAGGCGAAAATTCATCGCATAGCTACAGAGCGTTACCTCTCATATGGGATCGCACAGTGTTGTTACGTGCCATGGGACACAACCGCCTCAGCCGTACAGACCGTTATACCGGGTTTACACGATCGAGCAAACATCGAGCAAGCATCGAGCAAATATGAAGCCTGCACAAAGCATAGCTTACACGAAGCAATCATCAAGCAAACATCGAGCATTGAGCAAACGTCGAGCAATCGTCGAGCTGACTCGTCCAGCTAACATATAGCAGCTCGTCGAGCTAGCTCGTCGAGCCAGCTTGATCGTGTAAACGGGGTATTAATTTTGATTTAAAGCTAACAGTGAAATTCCGGAAGCGAATGCATTGTCTTGTTCGGAAAATTGTTTTAGTTATGAAGTTGTAAGCTCTTACGGATGTGTACTGAAACACAATAATTATGAAGCTTTTAACCCCGTTATATAGACAAACTAAAATGTTGACTTATTTCTATAAAAAAACAGGTGATTGAGATGATTTCAGATGGCTGTCATAATTGCCGTTGAATTTACTCTATGTAGCTTGGTGGTGTAACGGTTAGAACGTTGGACTTGCTATCGCTAGGTCGTGGGTTCGACTCCTGGTCAGATCGCCACCAAGTGGTTACTATTTGGATGGGTGACTGTCCGCGGACAGATAAACCATCTCAGCATAGGCCTATAGCCAAACACCAATGTCAACTCAGCCTTGTTCTTGCATCCCTCCTGGGTAGGTAAATCATGTTATTTCAAGTAGTGGCCTTTCTGGTTGGGGTTGAGGCGAGGCGCGTTTACTTGTGTTGGGTGGCAAGTGATGCTGTGTAATCGCATATGGTAGGTGACGCTCCGTAGCGTTGACTTGGGTTTCCTATTAAAAGTTGTATTATGTTAAAGCGCACTGCCTGACAGCATGATTTTCGTCAAGTCGCGATTTCGTTATCTCGTACATGCAAGTAAGTAATTAAATAAATCGGCACAGAATCGTGAAAACTGAATTTTTCTTTGGCTTTCAGTCGGATTACATACTGTTGATAGACGGTATAATTATAGACGGGAAGTGGTTGACATATTTGCGACTGCGCATGACCCGGTTGTATGTTCAATTTGTTTCCGGTTCGATTGCAGACATAAACAGTACACTGTACGCCAACGCCACCTGCTGCGTTATCTATGGTGCCTGCATGCCTGCGTCCGTACGTACAATGGAAAAATAAACGAATGCGAAGAAGTTTATAGTTGAACGGACTGGCTGCCGGGCAATGGAGTCACAAGTGGTGCAACTGATTGCTGAGTGGCCGTGGAATGCTGAAGAACAGCTTGCCTGCCGCTGTCTGCTGATATAAGCCAACGCAAAGTCAAGCCGGGTTTCCATCGAATCAACGGTGGGTTCGTGGTATAGGCCTAACGGCAAGGTGTTGGACTTACGATCGTGAGGTCGTGGTTCGACTCCCGGTCACATCGCTAAAAATTGGTTACCACTTGGATCGGTGTCTGTTTGCTGACAGGTAAACCATCTTGGCATATAACCAACACCAAGGTCAACTCAGCCTTCCATCCCTCCGGGGTAGGTAAATCAAGTACCGGCCTGTCTGGCTGGGGTTAAGGCGGGGCGCGTTCAGCTGTGTCAGGTGGCAGCTAACACTGTGTGATCCCATATGGCAGGTGACGCTCCGTAGCTCAGTTTATTTTCGTACCTTTGTACAAGCCTTTAGTCTTCTGTGCTAATAGACTTGACTTTTTCACACGTCTATTCCCATTTCGCTTAATCCCGTTTCGCCTAATCTAATCTAACCCTAAGACCAACTCTTCTAACCCTAACCTAACTTTATCTCTATAGAACCTTAATTGTGGCCGTAAACTAAATAGCATTAGGCGAACGGGATTAGGCAAAAATTGAGAACGCCGATAATGCTGTAATTACAGTTGTCGCACTGTTTTATTCTATTTTTACGAGCGACAGCAGAATGCTTCGCGCGTCTAAGCCATCGCCTAAGGCGTCTGTCCGTCTATCTGTCTGTCCGTCTGTCAGTCACACTCGTGATTTGTATCAAAACGGTGCAAGCTAGGATCACGAAATCTTCATTGTGGCTGCCCCAAGGACTCTAGTTTTTTGTGACCCTGGGTAAGGGAGTTCCTCTTGAACGAGGGTGTCAAAGAGGGGTACTCCCTTAAAAAAAACGTTATTTTGCCGCTATTGGCTTTTATAGTGCAAAAACGGTTGCAGATAGGTACAGATTTGCTGCATATCATAACAAGCACTGGTAACAAGCTTTTTAGATTTGTTAACATCGATGACCTTGAACGACTTTGGACACCAAAAAAGGGTTTTGGGAATTTTTTCGCAATTTTTGGCTGCAGCGCACATTTCAACAGTAAATTGCGACGAAATGGTTGGAGATAGACCCACAACATGCATATGAAATTTTTAGCATTAAACGTATATTTTAACAGTTTAAGTCCCGACCCCTTAGGTTCAAGGAGGTTGGTGTAGGCGGGCGCCAAAGACGGCTATCCCCTAAAAGTGGCTATTTTACCCCTATTGGCTCGTGTAGCGTGAAGACGGTTGCAAATAGGCACAGGCATGCTGCTTATCATAACAAGCAACAGTGACAAGCTTTTTATTGGTGTGAACGTCGATGATCTTGAATGACTTTGAACTTTTAAAATGGGCTTTAGTGTTTTTTTGCAATTTATGGCTGCGGCGTAGACTTTAAAAGTGAATTGCGTCGAAATGAATAGAGATGGATCAAGACAACCTGCGAATAGGAACTGCTATATAAGACTGTCGCGCTTTTCACGAGCTTTGCTTAAATTACTTGTTTGCAGTGACGGCGCAAAGCGACGATGACGACTCCGACGCAATGACGTCATCGGCGGAGTTGAAACCGACGTCGACCCAAAACGCACCCCCACCACGACTTCCGGTGATCTTAGAGCCGCCATTGTTGGTTTCCCCGAGCGCGAAATCGTCACCCCTTCACCGCAAGCCGTCCCGGCCACGGCGTCCGTCTCAGTTTGGCGGGATCGAGACAGCTGATGAAGAAACTGTTAACAGCGAGGAAACGGAGGACACGGCAAGCGGCAGTGGGGCGTACAGCGGGGGTCGAGGAACCGAAGAGAGTCAGCTGGCAGACGAGGCCATCGGACAAGAGGAAGAAGACGAGTGGACCTGGAGGTATGAATAGAGGACAGTGATCTAAACGAGACTTTTGTTCACAATCCAAGACGTTTTTTATGACCACTGAACCATAGGAAAACGAGAAATATGTTGTCTAGAATGTCATTTGTCGTTCGTTAATAGTCTTGTCTTGATTTCCATTCTTCGTCTATATAATATAACACGTTTAAGAATCGACTATTTGCAGATAACTTTTGATAAAGTCAAGATATTTTGTACTATTGTTAGCAGTAACTGTTGTGATTGTCAGCTGTATATCTCTGATGAATATGACTGAAGCAGCTGCCGCCCCACCCCTAAATTTTGTGCTGTCAGAAAAGTGTCGGCGAATTTTCGTATTGTCAAAAAAAACTGTTATCCGAAAATGCAACATTTTTTACTTAAAATCTATTTTGGGAAGATTTAGCCCAACAATTAACATGGTAAGCACCCATACTCTTTTCTGTTAGAAATTTGCAGCTGTTTGTCGGAATTTCGTCGAATATTAATTTTTTAGATAGTTGTGTCGGAAATATTACAACTTCCTGTTTCGCCTTTTTTCTACCCACGACGCCGCTGGAATGAATGAATAAATTATTTAGTTGTTTATTGTAGGTACGACGAGCACGGTAAGAAGATCTGGTACCGTCGCAAGTCGTCGTCATCTTCGTCGTCGTCGCGGGGAGCCTCGGATAGAGTCATCGTGGGGACCGTGCGATTCGCTACGAGACCCCCATCAGAGCCCGGTTCAGCCGCTGCCTCCACACAACGACCCCATGGCTACTGGATGGTCGATGACCGCGGCACCTACTTGTGGTACCGGTTTGTGGAGGAGGATACCGGGGGAGGCGTGGGTGGCGGGGGCGGACAGTACGTCAGAGAGAGTGGACAGGCTGAGGACGGTTCATCCGACGATCGACTGCGTGATAGGCTCACCTGGACCGGCGTCGGCAGGTATAGACGTACATCATATGGCTTTGTTTCATGCAGTGACTGAAGTACGGGGGAACGCGAAGGAACGTGTTATCCCATCTCTAGTTTCTAGTTTAAACCGTTCCTCCACTTTAATTTAACAAAAGACGCGGCAAGGGGCCCAAAACCACCAATGGGGGCTGAAAGCCAAACAAAAGTTCCCCACCTCTGTAATTTTGTACTTTAACCACTCATCTCGTGATACTTTTTGTCTCCTATCGATCTCTACAGTGTCTGAAGTATTATTTATAAATGCCCATAATCTCACTCCAGTGAAACGTGACTACTGCCAGCGTTTCGCGTTTGTATGTTACACATGCGTTCTGGTAAAACACGCTGTCAATCACGGCCATAAAATAAACAAATGAGAGGCGAGACGTCATTTGGTTAATTTCGGAAATGGCCCGGGAACGCACAGTGAATGGCAGAAAATGGCAGTAAAGTTGTCACAGGAATAAGAAAATAATGTGGGAAGAAACCAGTAGCTAGCGTAGCGTTATGTAGCAATAGCAATGTGGAACATCTGCTTTTAACGCCGTCGAATGTGGAGACATGGAGAATGAGTCAAACTCACGTAATTGCATCTTCTTGCCATTTTTGTATCGGCAGTTGACAAAGTGGATAAAAATTTAACAAAGATCTGACAAAACAATTTCGCACATTTTTAGCCGACCGTACTTAAGTAACGGTCGAACTATTGACATGGTTGTCGTACTTGTGTCGTCTGTCCGTCCGTCTGTAACGGATGTACACTGCCAAAGGGGCAGATCTTAAGGGGAAATTTTTACACGACTAATTAGGTATAGGCCTATGTTTTAAACTTAAGCATGCAAAATTTAGCTATCTAGGGTGCAAGTCGAACATATTCAAAATTGGGTTTGAATGAAGAGGGTAGAAAATTCAATGGAAAAGTGGCTATAATATCGGAAACGGTGAGAGATTCGGCCAAAGTTACTATTAATCACTAATAGAAAGTGGCATATGCCCTTTCAGATGAAATGAAACTAACCGACCTTGGATGACCCTAAAGGTCACTAACAACCAGTAAGGTCGGTTATCCTAGCGACAGCTGGGCTTCTTGTTTAGCGACGCGGTGTATAGCGGCGTGACATGTGGTTATCGCATGTTTTCGTTTGCATGATCGGTTTTTCAATCTATAAATTTGTCTGTCGATGTATGTTTAAGATGGTACTGGGCGGCCAACGAAAGAGGACAACGCACCTGGTTCCAGCTTTCTCGTATCGGCGACGAAGTGTTCGAGATAACGGCCAGATCGGACAGCTGGACTGAAGTGATGGCCATGGGAAACGGTATTCTGTCTTGTCTTAGACCTGGTTTCCGTATAAGCACAGGATAAGTCTATCTGACCGGCAGCAGGTCACATAGCCTACAGGCTATATGGAAACCAGGTCAAATTTTTTTCACCGGTCAAACGTGGCCGGTGACCGGTCAAATATCCGACCCTGTCAGGGCCGAAGGGCCAAATATTTGATCGGTTATGACCGGTCAAGTGACCGATCACCGCCTTGAACAGCTTTAGCCGGTTCGTACGAGCACCACCGTGGTGCTCATTGGTACCGGCGAAGACCGTGTCCCTTGGCGGTTCAGCGAGCAACTGACTAACTCGGCCGTAGCGTTATGGGGTGCTTACACGATCCAGCAAACGTCCAGCATTACGATTGCTGGAAGTTTGCTGGACGTTTGCTGGATCGTGTAAACACCCCATTACGGACCAGACCGCCAGTTCGCCAACTGGCACTTCAAGCCTAGCAAGTACGAGACTACCACGGAGTACCAGTCGCCAACTTTATTCCTTGCTAGCAGGAACGTCGACTGTACCACGCATATTGTGCGCTAACTTTTGGTTTTCATTACTGTCATATTATAAATCTTTGAAAAACACTAATCCTAACCCAAACCACAAACCATACAGCAAAATAATCACGCGAATTCTACTCAATAGCGCGTATTGGCCCTACTTTGTTTAGTGTCATTCGCGACTGCGATTTTTTGTTTTGACCGGTCAGATAACCTACAGGTTATTTGACTGGCTGCCGGTCAAATAATCAGTGCGTTCCATATATTTAGCGCGCGCACGGATGCAAGAAAAGTGTGCAACAAACGAAAAAAAACACAGCCGACGCAAGCGATCGACGCTACAGCCGTCTCTTTTTGCGTTGCGTCTGCTGCGTCCGTTGTGTTGGTTGCGTTATGTACGTTGCGTCTATTGACCTATCAGATGTAGACCTGTAAGCGAGAGCGAGAGCGAGTGGTAGCGAGCGAGAAACGGGACGAGCGAGAGCGAGCGAGATTTTTCCCGTGAGCGAGCGACAATACATACGAGCGAGTCGAAGCGAGCGAAATTTAAAACGGCACTTGATTTTTCACGCGAGATAGCAATGTAATGCGTGTAAGAATCACGAAATCTTCACTATCGGCTGCCACAAATTAGATTCTAGTTTCAGGATCTCAAAAACGGTGCGAGATATAGCCAAGGTTGTTATTAATCAGTTATAGAAAGTCCCGTATGTCCCTTCAATCGTCACCAAAATCAACGACCTTAAACAATTTTGAAGGCCAAAATAATGGGTTTATTAGTAATTTTGTGCGATTTAGGCTTCGGCGTACACTGTGAGAGTGAATTGCGCCGAAATTGCGCCAAGACCACCTGCGTATGTAATTTTCAGCATTAAACGTAGATTTCGGTAGCTAAAGTTTCAAACTTTCGACCCCTTAAGTTCAAGGAGATCTCAATCACTTCCTCTTTAGATAGGCCCCTATCGCACACTCAAATTTAAAGTAAACCAATCGTGGAATTGACTTCCATGTGATTTAATGGAGACCATATCTCCAGGCATCATTTAGGAAATTATTAAAGAACTACTTAATCTATACAACGTTCGACATAAAGTAATTCCTTGTCGTATTTTGCAACACTATACGCAACGACTTAGAATGTTTTTATAGAACCTTGCAATATCTCGCTTTTCTCGCAGAGCGTGAAAAGCGAGCGAGATTTACCTACGAGCGAGCGAGAAAACGGTTGGTGAGTCGCTTACGGGTCTAGGATAGTGACAATCTAGTGATATTTCTTCATCACTTCGGGACATCTGCCATGATTTAATTCTCCCGCCATACAGGCAGCACCTGAAGGCCTCACTACAACATCAACAACAACGTTGCGTGCTTTGCATTGGATGGAAACAGGACTTTAAGCTTTGAGACGCTTTTACGATTTTAAGACTTGAATTTAGTCGCCCTATTTATATTAATCCCAACGGATATGATTGTTTCTCTCATGTTGTTTTCATTTAAAACACTTCAGTTTTTTAGTTTTGTGCCAGATTAAACCGACAGCTCGTGTGTCAAAATTCAAGTGCAAATTCTTAGCGTATATCGTGCGATATTTCCGAAAGGATCTGCACTATATTTGGAACATGAAAATGTACAGTTCTATCGTTGTTATCGTAGGAGCGGGGAACGCTCCTCATGTGTATCTGAGCAGTGGGCCGAGCGGTCGAGGAGGCTACTGGGCTATTGACGAACACTCACGCTACGTCTGGTACCACTACGTGGCACCGGATCACTTCGTCAAAGACGAAACGACCGCCATCGACGTCGACCAGGCCAGAAGGAGTCATTACCACCGAGAGATGAACGAAACGTCAGAATCCGAAATGACCGGAGAACTGCGGCGTCGGCCGGGCCGTGTCAGGTACACGGCTTTGACAAACTATCAGACATTTTAAAAACAATTTACAACTAACAGCAACTGAATTTTCAACCAGTTCACACCACACTGTAAATGACTAGAAATTTGATTTCTAGCAGTAGGCATATTGCTATGTTATGATTTAATATGTCATTTGTACTGTATATCGTTATTCTAATAGATTCACTGTATTTTTAATGTACGATTCGTTCAATACTGTACTGCGCCTTTTTAGATTGTAAAACGCCTCTGGTCACGACGAATCTGACTCACGTAAGAAGCGATAGAGCAACTACTAGCGTAGCCACAGGGGCGCGGGTCACGTGCCCCTAGGAGCCTATTCAGTTACTCAAAATAGTGCCAAATTACACCGAAAAATTCATTTTACAGGGAAAAAAATTTGACAATTTTTCAGGACGGGCTGCGCCTCTTTTTAGACTTTCCCCACACTTCACCTCTCAAGTGTCCCCTGCATTTAGATCCTGGCTACGCCACTGATCGGATCGTTACCTTTACTTCTAATGTGCAGCGCAATACGGGGTATTTGGCTGAAAAATCAATAAACAAGTAAATGTTTGTATAGGTTCAATGACCGCAGACGAAGACCGAACCGATTTAATTGGCGAAGAAGACGTCCCAAACCTAATAGATCTACTGCTGCACCAGTCACGGTCAACTGCTATTATGACCGTTATACCCCGTTTACACGAGGAAGCATACATGAAGCATGCCTGAAGCACACTTACAGCTGGCTTGATAACGGTGTATATTGTATACGTGTGCTTTATGTGTGCTTTATGTTTGTATTCTCGTGTAACCGGGGTATTACTTATTTTCTTAGTTGTAATAAACGGTTGCGGGCGTTGTTTTTAAATAGTGAGTTTTATAAACGCTAATTTTGAATTTAAAAAATTGATGCTCTGTATTTTACGCTGCGGTCTGGCGTGCTTCTGTGTAATTTTGCAGGTTATGTTACTTTTATCTTTTACTGACCAACGCACGGCGGAACCTTAGGGTTTCATGGAACCCGGTTAAAAACACCGATCTGAGCCTTTTGTGTCAGTTTATACTCGTTTATCTTTTGTCGTTACGTTTCTAGCCAACCGTACTTAAATAACGGTCGAGCTATTGTCATGATTGTTGTCCGTCCGTCCGTATGTCTGTAATGCATGTATTGTAGCTAAACGGCGCGAGATAGGGCCTAGGTTGCTATTTGTCAGTGATTACTAATAGGAAGTCGCATATTGGCTTTCAAATGACGCGAAAAATCGATGACATTGGATGACCTTGAAGAGTTGTAACGCACAATGGTATGTAAATCGCGCGGTATTGTGGCTAAACGATGAATCGTAGGAGGTACTGGCTACTGAGAACAGAGTAGATGTCTAAGTTAATACATTAGTTCAGGCTTATACTTTTTGATTTTTGCCGTTTTACATCAGCGCTTATACAACATTAAATGAATTGCTTGCAGTTTTTTTTTATATATAATCTAAATAAATATGTGAATATGTGTATGTGCAAAATGTTTTCAGGTAACTGAAGAACCCCGGACATCGACGGCGCCGACTGTAGGCTCGGGCCAAACTAGCAGACCTCAAGGTCGTCGTCGTGGTTACTGGACACGTGACCAATACGGACGCTTAACATGGCATAGCTATCCACCGCCGTTACCAACTCAAGCTCGGACGACTGAGATATATCGTCGCAATACCATGACTACCACACCGACGCCTTTACTGGTCTGGCCGCCTGTGACCAGTAATGGAGTGTTTATACGATCCAGCAAACGTCCAGCAATTCACGTGTATTTTGAGTACATTTGCTGGAAGTTTGCTGGATCGTGTAAACACCCTGTAACGCAGTGGTAGAGCAAATTTATTTTTACTTTTAATTCTTCTATCAAGAGTTTCGGAATTGCGTTGTCGTGCTTTAGTCGCTTAACGTGACCGCGTGTTGCAGCGTAAATTCTGCATTTATTTTTTATATTACGCATGTATTTTCTGTCTTTCGAAGTTAGTTTTTTTTCGTTTCGTCGTTTTGTGCTTAACGTCATGTTAAGATCTGCTGCTGTTAATTATTGGCATTTGGAAGAGCAGTCTTTGGTTGTTCCTGCCTTTATCACTTTTATGTTTTACATTTTTTTCTACGCCTATTTCAGTTTCTTTCATTTTATTTTTATTCATAGTATTTTCGGTTTTATGAAAATTAGGTTTTGCGAAACTTCGGGTATATGTGGTGACATTGTGGACAGGATTCGAAGCCGCCGTTTTAGATACTTCGGCCATTGTAGTCAGAATGCAACCTTCCCGATGGCCACACTGAGCCATGTATGGTCGTGTTCACGGAAACACACCGAAGACGACCGAGGAAGCGCTGGACTGGTAATATTTCGGACGACTGCCAGATGATGAAACTCTCACTCACACAAGCAACACACGAGGCTGAGGACAGAAGACAATGGAGGGAATACACGAGGCTGTCCGAGCGTGCTTATCTGCGTCGGCATGACACCGGAAAAGAAGGAGGGGAGGGTTTAGGAGGGAAAGCCAGTATTTTTGCCAGCACCAAAACCAGGGTTTGAGAAAGAACCCTGGTGTTAAAGTTCGTAGTCGGCTTTCTTTTATAAGGCCGCTGTTCGGCCAAAGATGTAGAACATGACTGTTTAAATCCATTGCTGACTGTACTTGCTTCAAATGGTAAATTATATAATATGATGTTCACGATGTCACAGACGCGTCAGACCTGGAAGAAGACGAACGCTGAAGATAAAGTTGATTACGATGATGATAATAGAGATAAAACACGAACGGCTCTGACCACTCTTGTTCCAACCAGTTCTTCTTCTACTACTCCGGTTCCCGCGGTACCGGAATCAACATCGCTGGCAACATGGTGGAAGAGAACACCGGCCTGGAGAACGGTAAGGTAAAATGTGAAGGTGCCATTCCCCTACGGGGACGTAGAAGGGGTGATCATCTCCTTTACTGAGGCCTCTGGGCCGGTAGGTGGATGCCACCGAGTCCGTGACGCATGGCCAGTGCGACGCCAGACTTATAGGGTGTTTACACGATGCACAAACGTCCAGCAAACTTTCAGCAAATGTATTCACAATATACTTGAATTGCTGGACGTTTGCTGGATCGTGTAAACACCCTATTACCTTCCGAGCTACAAAGCATCACCGCTCTTTGATCGCGGGTACTAAATTATACTGCTTGGTGAACAGAGGCACGTGTGTGAACAACTTGCCCCAAGTTGTTACCTGGAAGTGCACCGGACGGGAGTCGAACCTGCAACCTCGGGGTTACCAGTTCGGCACACTACCGGTACACCACCAAACCACACCACGATGCTAAACAATTACTGTTTTTATTCCGAGAAAATTGTGCCTTTTTTCTCAATAATTCAAATAGTTCACTTTCTACTCTGAGCATATAGGCCTACCAGCTCTATCTGTCAATAAATCTAGTGATGCACGTATCACCGATTTTTCGTCCATATAATTCTGGCAGAGGGTTCCAGCTTTCTGGTCGATGCACATGATAGCAAGCGAGCGTTACAGACGCGTTATAAAAATATTCACACTACTATTTTATGCCAGCCATACTAAACACTACGTAAAAACGTAACGTTTTTTTCGAGCCATAAGGCCCATTGGGCGGCGCTGATCTCCGTTTCCTTAGCCGTCAGCCAGACACCAGTTTACACTGCGAGCCAACGGATACAGGGCTAATGCATCATGCGGTGTGCCTGTTTACGTCCCAGATTCGCCGGTACACACTGCGCCTACCCACGGAGGGATGGCCAAGCTGAGTTGACCTGGGTGGCTGGTGACATACTGAGATGGTTTACTCGCTTGCCGACGGTCACTCATCCAGGTACTAACCGGGCCCGGCGTTGATTAACTCACTTCGTTAATGCGACCAGCGACGCGTTACAAACTAAGCCAAACCGCCGTCTATTGGCCTACTAAACACTACAAATTATTAAATACTGCATGCCTTAATATACTGGCACAATTGTCTACATGTTTACAGGTACGAGGCTACTGGGCGAGGGATCCGTGGTCTGGAAAGATGGTCTGGCACACTCATACTACCACAACCACCGCCAAACCAACCACCACTACCAGTGGAGCAAGTTCTACTTTGTTGGAAACTACCACTTCCGTCACCACTACTCCGTCTTATGCGGTCCGTCTAACTCACAGTTCGGCCCCTCCGAGGACTTTAGACAGTTGGCCAGAGGGAACGAAGCTTGACGAAGAAACAACTACAGTTACTACATCCACACCAGAACAGACGACTTTACTTATTGATGATTATCAGTCACGCACATCACTAATGACGAGTGAGGAGCATGCGCAGACAGCAATAATAACTACATCATTATTATCATCATTGTCAGCAGCAGCAGCAGTGACAACGTCATCAGAATTACTGTCAGAATCTACTACAACTGTAGCAACGACTTCAGCTAGCAAAGAGGAGCGGCAGAATATTTCTACTACAATTACTTCCAGCACATCAGGTAAGAGAACAACGTATCTTCTTCTTTCTCTGTCTTTCTGGTCAAGAAAATGACGATGAGGCTGCAATTAGACGTCTCTAGTTGACTTTGTCATGCACCGTGGACATTGCTTTGTCAAATGTTATTTTTATATATGCTTGGATAGTTAACTCTACAAAAATCAACTACTGATTAATCGTTAATTTTGATTAAACGATATATAACAGTGGTAATGCCCACCAAAGAAAATGAATTTTTGATTGGCACAGATGCACCAAGACACAACAAGTATTATGACGGTGTTTACCTGTTTTGCAGATAGACTGAAATGTTGACTGAGATGATTTCAATCGATGCTTGTCATAATGACGTCATTGTATCTGTTTTATAATGTTTTATTCACGTGACTTTAATTGAAATTTTAACGATTAATCATTGTTAATATTCAAAACTATTAACAATTGATCGACGTAACGCTTGTGTTTCTTATCTTTTAAGTTTTTTTAGCATTAGTGTGGCTGATTTAGTCGGTCTGTTAGCTGCAAACCGCGGGTTCAATTGTTCGCTGGCCCAAGCAATAGACGGCCGCATAGTGCGCTGTGGTATTATCAGCTGCCACTTCCGAGATTGCAAAAGCGCTATAACAAGTACCCGGTATTTACTTCTTTCCTTTTACCATTTTGTACATATCTGCTGGTTACTTTAACTTCAACGTATTCCAGGAGCGGCGAATATCTCGGCCGGCGGCGTCACCACAGTTTCGGGCAACAGCAGCGTCGCAACGGTCAGTAAGCCTACGGAGACGTGGTCGGCGCCGTCTGAAGTCTCTGACGCTACGAGCTGGCAGCCGACCAGACCGACGACTGTTCCTACGACCGACGGCTACTGGTTGGTAGACGAGACCGGTAAGAAGCTGATCTACGTGAGGCCACGTGTCACCGGACAGTACGCCGATGCTTGGAGACAGTTCATTGGTGGAGCGACCAGCCCCCGCCCGCAGCCTTCTCAATTCACACACCCCACGCCATCTGGTTAGATAATACTAGAGATCATTCGACTATACACCGCGTTCAGATAAAAAGCTTTCTTTCATAACTAATACCCCGTTTACACTAGGAAGCTGGCTCTGGAACTTGGCTGCTCCAAGACTGCTCTTAGAGCCATCTCTAAGGCTTCCTCGTGTAAACGGGGTACAACTTTCACAGCTTAGCCTATTTCGTCACATTATTTCTAGATCACGATTAGTGGAAAATGCGGCACAGTTTCTTTTACGTATTTTGAGTTAGTATTTGCCGAAAATCTCGTTCAAATTTATTGTTGCTTGATTGAGCTATGAAAGAAAGAATGCCAAACATGCATTAGGCCTATGTTTGAACATGTGTGGTTTCATAATTGTTTACACTACTCCGTATTATTTCCGAAGGTACACTGCATAATCTACCATTCTGTAGCAACACGTTTTCTTTGCGTTTGTTCTTATTTAATGTCTGTAAATGTCTGTAATGATCGACAGTAAATTTATGCGCGGGTGTTCACATTTCAGGAGCTGATCATGGCTTCGGTCGAAAACGGCATAACAAAACACGGCGAGGTAGTTAGCTAAAATGTTTTACTTTTATTGAAACTTAACGTATTGTAAACGGAAAATACTAATAGTAATAGGTCACATTACGGGTTTTGTTTTTTCGTCTTTCGTTCACCCGTTCGTCTGTTCCGTACGGGCTGATTGGCATAACTCGAAAACTGAAAAGCGTGATCACGTGAATGTTTTCTGAGCATGAATAACCGGTGGACCAATTTTACTCCGAAAACGGCCAAAGATCGAGCCAATCTTTCTATCTACTCAATTCCACCATATTTGATTAAGTTTACAAAACGTTAAAAATACCTCCAGAGTCCACAAAGTGACGCATATTTTGGGTAAACTCGGCTAAAGCCAACTTATAGCGATCGCTAAAGATGTTGAGATAAATAAGCTTAGGCCAATTAGAACAATACGTACTACTCGATGATAAATACATTTTAGAGAAAGATTTAGGCATGTTCGGCATGTATGGCTGAACAGGGGCCCCACAATAAGGGCTTCCGCTAGCCAGAAAATGTCGGTCAGCAGCGCAAATTTTGAAATTTTTGGGCCTGCGAGGGCCTCGTTAAGGCATGTTGCGACTTTTTTTACAAGTTTACTAGACAAGGCACGACATTGTTTAGTCTAAAAACTTAAAATTTTTAACGTTACTTACTTATTTCTTTTTTTGACAGACTGCAACCGAAAGCACAGACATTTTAGCCTTTTTATTCGCCAACCACAGATACAGTGAAACGGTGCAAAGCCACAAAGTACAAGATAGGCTTAAACTGAATTAAACGAACACGTGAGAAGCCGATAGATAAACAGACAGACAGAATTATGCAGATAAAAACAGCACAGAACTTGTACAAAAATTAGGCTTTAGATGTCAGCTGAACTGTTGTAACTTTTGTAGGGTGCGTTCCAAGACGGCCGTTGGATCTGCTGTTTGCCGTTGACGCCCGCGCGCCGAAACGCACCCACGACCGTCACCTCTGGCATATCGCTTTCACAGTCATTTCCGGCATACGCATGGACGATGACCTTGTCAAGGTCACTTTTGTGCCTGAAGGTCAAACCACCAGAAGCCGATCGTATGACGGTGCTGGGAGCATGTGGTGGCAGCACGCTGGTGAGGTTAGAGAGAGAGAGAAAATTTATTTTCCAAACAGTGGCGTTATTTCAGTAAATCATTTGGGGTCTCAGTATTTTTGTTTTTTTGGGGGGGGTCATAATATATGTAATGTATTGTTTTTTGCAGCAGTGACAGTATTTCATAAGTACGATTTACAGGGAAAAAATTAAAATCATAAATCCTTGGGGGTCCGTAGACCCCTCCAGCCCCCTAAATGACGCCCCTGTTTCCAAAACCACAACACAATATGTAACAATACAATAGTTGATGACATAGGAGAGTGGCCAGAAATGTATCTACCCATCAAATGCTGGCCACCCATTGATACAATCAATATAACAATATTGCATTCTCAACAGACAAAAAATAATAAGCAAAAGATAAAAGAAAGAAAAAAGAGAAAAGTTCGGTGCACTCACACAGACAATACAGGGTGCTGCGGAAAGAAGTGGACCCCTAAATTTTTTGCCATTTTCACAGCAACCGTTTGGTATTTTAATATGAAATTTTTCAGCTTTATTTAACGAAACCTTCTACATTTAACTGTTAAGTAGAATGTGATTCTGTTGAAAAACAACGAAGTTATAGACTTTTTAACTTGACGGCCTACCGATTTTTCAGCATTCAAAAATGTTCATGCTAAAAATGCTATTTAATTTTCAAAAACTGGTTACACGTTACTGCTGATGACGTCACAGTGACGTTTTGATAAACAGTCATTTTTATTGTTTATATATTATCACTAAATTATCGTTTCTTTTAAAGCAATCGCCGGCTGCCCACCGGATTCATCTTCTAGCAGGACGGCGCGTCAGCACACACAGCGCGCAGCAGTACAAAACTGGCTGCGGGCCAGCTGTCCAGATTTCGTCACAAAAGACCAAGGGCCTCCAAATTCGCCGAATATAAACCCAATGGACTATCTCGTATGGGGTGCAATGTTGGAAGCTTACCGCAAGCTTGAAACAAAGCCGAAAACAAAAGCCAAACTCAAGGAACCGCTTCAGGTTATCTGGGGTAACCTGCCACAGGGACCGATTGACAAGGCTGTAACTTCGTCGTTTTTCAACAAAATCAAATTTACTTGGCAGTTAAATGTAGAAGTTTTTACTAAATAAACCAGTAAAATTTCAAATTAAAATTCGACACGGTCGCTGAGAAAACAGCGAAAAACTTTAGGGGTCCACTTTTTTGCTGCACCCTGTAAAATGTCTAGCATTCACAATAACATGATAACACAGTAAGTATAACTCGCACAAAACAGTAAACGGCATGGGCGTTGGAACAGGGGGAGCAGAGGGAGCAGCTGCTCCTCCAACTTTTGGCACGGGAGAGCAGGCCATAGCTCTTGCTCCCCCAAAAGTTTGAGCCTTCTGCACTGCGATGTTAGA
>Ga0056128_1002598_pt1 | contig 21562 bp, 14 predicted proteins | sample WorMetLIZISLAND2_FD_71113 | JGI IMG/M metagenome (GOLD analysis project Ga0056128, IMG submission 71113) | Marine gutless worms symbiont microbial communities from Max Planck institute for Marine Microbiology, Germany - Olavius geniculatus... ... | reverse complement strand
TCAAAGGTAAATTTTTCCGTGTTGACAGAACGCTGGGCGCCGATATTACTGTCAAAGTTATCACAAAATTCTGCACTTTCAGGAAAATGGATAAAATGTATATGTTAATTTTGGTGACCATGGACCTTTAAGTGAATTATGAAAAAAAGAGGTCCTTTTTATGAAACACCGTGTAGAATAAAGAATAAAGACACAACTGATAAAAAAAATCCAGCAAATAACATGCAGAGCTGATAAGGAGAAACAGCACTATATCAGTTCTCCGGAAAAAAAAATCATTTCAACTAAAGAATTACCGCAACAGAATGGTGCTAGTGACAAGCAATCCACTCAGAACGCACTTACCCAATCATATGTTCCAAGTCAGCAATGCTCGATCGCATTTCATCCAGCATTCGTTCCTACACAAACATTACGCCATTTTAGACTGCAGCAAAAAAAGCTAATCATAAAAACTATGACAAATTCTGCATTTGCTTCCAGTCATGGGTCTTCTTGTCTAATGTCAATGTCAATTAACTGGGAAATAATTCTAATTAAAAGCAGCAAGTAAAGTGAAGTTCTGAGAACATGTTGTGGTACGTATTGTAGACTTGACTGACACAGGCAAAGCAAAAATTTCAGATGAAAAAAGAATGTACACCATCAGAAAAATACTTTGATTGACATTAAAACGGAAAAATGCAGAAATGTTAAAACTGTAACCTGACAGTTTGATGATAAAAAGACTAAAATGCAGAAAAGTTACAAAGCTAACAGACAAAATTATTGATTCAAAAAGTGTCACAAACGTGATAACTGGCAGAAAGTAAAAAAAAACATCAAAAATTTCACTCACTCGAGTGGCGACAGCATCCAACCGACTTGCTTCCTGCTCGGTCTTTTCATCAACGGCAACCTGAAGCTCATCTTTTTCCCGGTCCAGTGCTGCGACAGTCGCACGCAGCTTTGAAAGCTCATCGCGATCAGTCTCACTGACCCGCTTCAACGACGCGACCTGTTCCTCCAGCAGCCGGACGTGTTCCTCCATCGAGCGAAGTTCGGACTCTTTGTGATCAAGCAACGTCTGCTGGTCTTTCAACGCACGCTCGGCTTGATCCGCCAACACCCTGCAACAATCATATGCTCACTCACTTTTGGCTTTTTTGTTCAGGGTTCCCTCTGGTTTTTGAATGTAAAATTCGAAGAAGTTTCCAGGACTTTCAAAGAGTTAGCCTACAGATTTCAAGAATCATTCGTCAATATCAACAAAGAAAAACTCAATGCTCACTTTCTGCAAATGTTTAACTTCTCCTGAATTACTTTGAGACAAGCCAGTCCTAAAAATAAACACGGTGGGAATTGTTCTGGCAAAACTTTATAGACTAAATGCTGTTGATCGACCAAAAAGCATCAAAGCACTCAAAGATAACTACCGGTAGTATGCTTCAAAAATTTATGCAGTTTTGATACATAAACATAGTACACATCTACTATACCCAGCTAAAGACAATGAAATACAATACCACAGGGTTGAAACACCCAAGCAAATAGCCCCAAAAACCCAGCAGGTTTTATTAGATAAAACCATCCAGAAACCACTCCAAGCTTAATTCAACTGTAGTCTCTTATTCCACTAACAGTAAAATGTTTCATTACGGTTAAGCTTTTAAAACTATAAAAACCTATAATATAGCAAATTTTTGCGGCATTTACTTGATGTAAACAGTATCTAGCAATGAACATTCTACTAACTTAAAACCCATGAAAACCCGAACACCCACCAAGTTGAGCCTTTTCAAAATCTTGGGTTTAACCCCAAAACAAAATAAAACCCATAGAATTAAGCATTTAAAAACTCGGAGTGTTTTTAATGCTGCAACACCGTACCTCATCTGGGCAGTGGTTGCTCGGTGCTGGGACTCTTTGTCTCGAACCTCGGCTAACTGAGCTGAGTGTTCTCTTTCTCTCTCTTCCAACGTAACGTCACGTGCCTCGGCATGCTTTACACGCTCGTCTGCAGCCTTCTTCTCACATTCCAACTGTTAATAGCATAAACCACCAAAATGCCGAAACAATCCAAATGACTGCTAGTGTACAACTGCAGAGCAATCAGGGAAGCATCAAGTTGTGCACACACACCATGCTGAGAACAGAACTAAGATGTAACAGAGAGCACTCACTAAATGTATAAACAAACACTTCTAAAGTGAGGAAGTAAAGGTTTAACATCCTGCTTAACACATAATAGGTCATTTCAGGGATGGCTTTTCCAGGCAAGGCAACACATACATAAAAAACATAACAATGAAACAGAAAGTTTAACCTTTACAGAAACAACCTAATTTAGAACACAAAACAAATAATCCTAAAGCAGATTTACATCGAAGCACACAATTATTGCATAACAGTAGCGCTGGACAGTGGACAACTGCAAGTGTCACATACCGACTGTAATGCAGTCTCAAGGTCTTCTATCGTCTGTTCCATACGAGCTCTGTCGGCCAGTTGAGTTTCTGTGGCAATCTGTGCATACAGCAAAAATGCTAGTTGGCATTATTATGGTAAAGCCAACAAGATAAACATAATCAGATCGAGTCAACGTTTGCAGTCAGTCAACTTACAATGCACGTTATTGCAATTTTACACAGAATCAATCAACAAACAACAAACAACTCCAAATGCAACTTGAAGGTATTTGTTTATTTAGCTTGCAAATAACAACCACTCCTTGACAATACATGTCAACAGCCATGTGCAAGCCTGATACGCAATAATGCAACAGTCATTTATAAAAGACAACCCTGCTGTGTTGGTTTTTGGTTAAAAATTGCAAAGCAGAACATCGGCTTGACGGCTGCAACTTCTAACCAATGCAAGAAAAAAATCTTTGATCGTAAAAAATGTCACGGTTTACCTTCAATCGTTCACGCAGCGTGTCTCGTTCGACCGTTATACTATGGACATTGGCCAAAGCATCGTCTCTTTCGTTCTCAACCCGACGCAGTACTGCCTGCACTGCTAACGACGATTTCATGGACTTTGGAGATTGAACGTACTCACGGCGTAATCTGGTCAGCTCATCTTTCGTCTAACACAATTGCCATAAACAACTTGACGACAAACTCCAAAACACCGACATCATTCTAGGAACATCAACCAATCGATAGATTGATCATTCAATTCGCTGCTTACATGGCTGCATTAATAAAATAAAATCTACCGCATTGTAGAAGATAATGTCAGTAAACACAAAACGGTGAGAAAAGCAGCTGCACTAATGCTGAAACACTAAAAATACTTGAAAAGATATAAAATATCAACACGCTGAAGAATACACTTAAAATTCTAATCATTAACAACTTAGCTATATATAAACATGTCAGCATACCTCACGATATAATTCATTTACATTGTCTCTTTCCTGTGTTAATACACGAACATTTGCCTGAATCTGTAACACAAACAGACCATTGGTAAACTGCTAGTCGCTGAAAACTGCCTACATGTAGAAAGTATCAAGGTTTACATTACCATCAGACAGTCTAACTGCAATGTCAACAATCAGCACACTTTACAATGCTCATATGACAGCTTACTAATGCACTGCATTTTCTTTAAAAATGTCTAAATGTCACCCAAAACACAATAATACATTAAAGGCCAAGTCGCACCAGTTTATGTAACTGTTATAAAGCACAAGTTGGCTTTATCAAATGCTAATTGTCAATATTCATTAATCTTCTGCTTGCTAATACATCTTAATACATTTAAAATAAGGTATAAAGTCCTCACTTTTCCCTTTTCATGGCTTCAGCAATTTTCGGAGCTACTTTTTTATGCCGTACCCTGTAGAAAGAGTGCTGACATATCACACAGACATGCACCTAACTATACATACACTACACAATTCTAACCTTAAACCTCAACTTCTAAGCTAAAAATTGGCACACTGGTTTTTACTGCCCGAGGAAACGTTCACACCAATTATGCTTTTTCTAAGCCCTTATGTATTAGAGTTAGAAGCTTGTATGGAAAAGATGCACGGCAAAACTCGTAATGCAGTCTATTTGCACGGCAGCATAATCAGACTATAAAAGTAAGTAAGCAAGACTTCGACCTCGGCCATGTGACGCTCAAATTTGTCCAGCAGACTCTGCAGCTCGTCACGTTCGTGCCGAACTTTGACCAGCTCTTCGTCAATACCCTAAAGTTCACAGTGTACAAACTTTAATTACCACAGACTAGTTCACTGCTTACACAAACAAAACTGCTCAACTGCCCAAACGCGAGTAAACACCTCATGTAAGTAAGTAAGTAAGAAAACTCCAATGCACTTAACATACTTGACAATATGCCACGGCAACCATACCACTAGTTATTAGAGCCCACAGTTTTCCGCGAAAAATTTGGCCAAATTCCGCGGGACCACTCGCAAAATTCCACGGCTCACCGCGGCAAAATCGTCAAGATTCAGCAGCTTGCTGTGGCCTTACATCTGTGAGTAAACTGCTAGAAAACTTTAGTTATTGAAGGCTGGCGTTGTGCTCATTCATGCTGAATTCATGGATCAAAGGAAATTATCAAACTTCTTTTTCTTCTTAAAAGTGCAGCTGTCAAGTCGCATTGTGTTTATTTATGATTGTCGAGTATTGCAATGGTTTCCCATATTATGTATTAGCAGGGCCCACAAATTTGGACAGTTTAGTTTGATTTTACCATGGTGTATTTAGTATATTTCATTACATCATCAAGCTAACATTCGTACTAATCATTGACTGTTTATCAACTTTTGCAAAATTCTGTAAAATCCCATAAAAATATCAAAATTCTGTGGCTAGGCTCAAAATCCTGTGGCCCGCAGAAAACTGTGGGCCTTAATATTCATGCATCGCTGCCATAGTGTCAGTGTGTATCAGGAAAAGCCGCCACAGCTAGCTGTAAGAAAATGTGAAATATACTGCATCCTACAGGCAAGTTTCCACTGTGCATTCGCCTTGAGACTTCTGAGTTAAAAAAACTAGGACAGCGGTTACTCCTGTCCTGGGGAATGTTCATTGTTCACACCAACTGCGATCTATCTCTACTTTTTTGTTCTAAACTGAAAAACTGATGTAAGACAGCTAAATGCACGGGCAAGATCAGTAATACAGCAAATGAGAATAGCTGCACAAAAATGAGCAAAACATTCTGCCCATAGAGCATCAAGTATCCATCACAAAATGTAAAAAAACCTTGTGTTTAATTGAACCGTGCCGTGATGGGCTTGCTGTCAGTGTACGTGAAGACCGAAGCAGCTCACATTCCTGCTTATAGCGATCACGCTCCTGTTCCAACGCTCTGACAGTCGACTCCAACTGTCCTGACATCTAGCATCACATAACACTATATAACATCAAGCATACAGCATGTGAGTAGAAAATACAATAACTATAGATGGAATAGTTTACACTAGAGTAATTCTGCCAAATAAAAGAAAACCCATGTACACCAATGACAGTCTAAAAATTGAATACTTCTACAGTGTGAAATAATACAATCTCAAAAAACAAAATACTAATTAAATTGTTCAGGCTGTCAATGTATTTGGTGTATAGTATATTATAGTGTACTTTACATCTACCATGAAAGGTCTATGTTCGTGTAATTTTATGCACAACTTCAAAGCAGCATATACGTATTACGTAATAATACTGTCAAACCTTCCTTGCAGGGCTGACAGGACTTGTTGCCCGCGAGACAGTCTTTCGTCGTGTTGGTGTCTGAGAGATGGAACGTGTCGGACTAGTGGAACGTGAGCGTCTGGCGCCAGTCATCGATGGACTCTGATGTGGCAGCATTGTTGTGGCATCGGCTTTGGACCTCAGCAGCTGCTGAAGCTCAGTCACTTGACTCTGCCAGTAGTCACGCTCATCCTCCAAGTCTCGGATAAATGTTGCAACACCGCTGCTGCTGTCAGCTGTCTGAGTCTTTGGTCGCTTGCCGTGCTGCGTGACGCCGTTTCTGGTGCTGTGATGGCGCAAACGATCAATCTCCAGCACGAGATCCTTTTCTGTCGGGCCACCAGCAATATAACGCGTACACTTGGGCAATTCCAAACAACGTCACATATGATACAAAAAGAAAACAAATTTGCGCTGAAAAACTGACAAGCAAGCTGCCAGATAAGCAGCACTTAAACAAAAAGAAAGATGAAATTGTAATAATGACAACGGATAAAACATAGATGAGACTATCAGTACAGATGCTAAAAAAATTTAGAAATTTGTTCACTAACGTTGAAGTAACATTGCAGTCATCATTCTTATGAATGCTACAAAAGAAAACAAATTAATTCAATTCATTTTTTAAAAATCACAAACTGACAAATTAAAGTTACAGTGAATATTCTGTGCACAACCCCTATATTTACATATTTGTATATCATTGGCATAAATGGAATATTGATGTTTTATGCAATAAAATGCAGTGAATAAGATGTGTATTCATCAAAAATAATGGAAACAAACAGACAGAAACAAAGAATACATACAACTAAAAACCACAGCCAGAAAAATCCAAAAAACAACTAAAGTTTACACAGAATTTAAAATTACCATAATTAGTTCAATTGCCAACAACCTATGTATAGGACCACCAATATATATATATATATATACATACCGGTGGTTGTGAGTTTACTGACACGCAGACTAAGTCGTTTCTTGTCCTGATGCAGCTTATCAATGAGATCCTCGAGATGCTTCGAGCCAGTTTTCTGAGCATTCAGCTGCCTCTTACACTCATCACACCGTGCCGCAAAGTTATCTCGCTCCTGCAACACGTTCACCATAATAATAATAATAATAATAATAACAGTAATAGTAATAGTCACCGGCACAACAATGTTTATGGTGCTATCATCATGCACTGTCAGAGTGAGAGTTCACCCGTTTTATCTCAGCTGGTCAATAAACCTTAAACCAAACTGATCAGCTTGAGCCACAGATCCACCTAAACTAAAAGCTACAGTAGTACTACATTCACCATCATCATAATCAGAAATCAGTTTTATATGCAATGAGTAAACAACTACATGAAACAAGAAATTTGAGCTAATGCTCACGACACGCGCGAAAGCCTATAGCAGTTCCGGTTCAGTAGTTTAGCTGAAAATTAGGGTGTTCACGCTAAGTTAATATACAAATACCAAATTCTCTATCTGGATCACATAACGATAGTTCTGTGGCGCCACCTTGTAAATGATATAGAATTGTGTTGCAGCCTGAAATCACCCAAAAAATCCATAAAACCCCCTATTTTGGCGTTAAAGGTCATTCAAGATTATTGAATTCAGCGCCAATCGAGAGCCAGTGTACGACTTCCTATTAGTGATTAATAGTAACCTAGGCCCTATCTTGTACCGTTATTGAGATACAGTGAATTATTGGCCAAAAATCGCCAATTTTTCCCACCCCCTCTCATTTAGTGACCTTGTTCGGGGTGACCCCCTTCAAATTTATGGAAAATCTTTATGGTTCCTGAAACAAGTCTTCCAGGCAGCCGATGGCTAAGATTTGGTGATCCTAGGTTGCACTGTTTTAGACTGATCCACCTGTGTGACAGACGAACAGACAGACAGAATTGCGATGGCTAAGACGCGCTGAAAGCAGTAGCTGCTTTCACGCATAAAAATAGCATTGGCTTGTTTAGTAAATGGACTAAAAGTCATTAGAAACACCCCTGCCAGCCAGTCAAACATAAGGCTGGCACACATAACAGATACCCAGTTAGCAAACTGCCTCTTCTTTGATAACCAAACTGTTTGTAGCAATTACTAACAAGTCAGTTGCAAATCACTACACCTAAGCAGAACAAGTCGTCCATTGTGTGAATCCGTCACTTCAAGCTGTCAAGTATAAAGCCCAGTGCAGTGCTATCGGATGACAAGCTTACTATGAATATGCAGTCCGGATAGCAAACAATCAACTAAAAAGCTGCAAATGCTACATACATGTTTAATCTTCTCAACATCTGCTTCCAGAGCCAGCAACCGAGATCGAGCTTTCTCAGCTTCCAGCTACAGACAACAAATGAATGAATAATAATTAATCACAGAAAATTGTGTATACACCATGTCTCAAAAAACGGTCAAAATTGTGTTTGTCATAACTTTGGCAAATTTCTACAAACTTTCATACTTCTCAGCACAGAGATGGCCAAGACAATAGAAATATGTATGGTGCACTCACTTTCCATTTCATTTAATTTATTTCAACGCACTACCGTGTGAAACGCAGATGCTCCAAATTGTTACATCACATGGGGTGATTATTTGTATCCGCGATTGCTCACCTATGCAACATCAGTTCGACAGATAGCGCCATGCGATTTTAAAATTTTGTGTTATTAAATATTTTATGGTGAAAATAGCAGACATAAAATAGTTGACTGATCAGCTTAAAACATGTCTAAACAATGAGTGATTGTCATTTGATCAGTCAATCGTTGATTCTGCAATCAGAGGGTGATGCGGCATCTAAGCCATTGTGTCCGTATGCAGTGCACATTTTGGGCATGGTCTTTGATAATTTGCAAGCAAGTTGTTACACAAACTTATAATTCTGCTAAATAATTCACACTTCGGTTTATTTTGTGCTTAACTAAGTTGTTACAACTGCTACTGGGAGCACAACTCAGCATCAAGCAACAATTTGGAGAATCTGTGTTTTACACAAAAGTGCGTTGACACAAATTAGGTGAGGTCGAAAATGAGTGCACCTTACATTTTCTATTGTCTTGGCCATCTTCATGCAAAAAATTATCAAAGTTGGTGGAAATTTAACAAAGTTATAACAAAAAACAATTTTGATTGTTTTTTGAGACATGGTGTAGTATCTCCTACACAAGTTATCATCAGCACTCTTCAAACAGACAAGTAATGACTCTGAAAAAATTTTAATACTTGGGCATTTTTAGTCTAATAATTTAAGACATAAGTCAATAAAGAGATACTTAAATGCATTATAAAATGATCACCATTTGATAAATGCAAGAACAATTATGTAAAGTTTACGAACACCTTAATGGACTTGATCGAACACAATTATGTAACAGCAAACGAAGTGAACTAGAAAAGCAATTGAAGAGCATAATTGTCAAGTTTTACCATCGTGTCTTATCCTGCAATAACAAAGAATACTTCAACTTTATCCTGAATCCCGATGCTGATCTGGATCACCGCCAAAATCCAACCACCACTAAGTTGGGCCAAGTCAAACCTTCCCTGAAAATTTCAGCCAAATTCATTTGCAACTTTCTGCGCAATCCTGCGCACAAAACCAACAGATAAATAAATAAACCAAATGCTGGGCATCACATAACTTCCTTTGCGAAGACTGTAATTATTCATAAGCATAAGACCCACACAAAACCTTGGCATGCCTGACGTCGTCATCTGCTGAACTAACAGCAGAGTCTTTCTCTCTCTGCAGCTGCTGAGCCATTCGGTCAACATTCTGCAGTTCGCGACTCAACTCCAAGTTCCGTTTGTCAAGGTTTGCGACACTTTGAGACTGAAGCGTGGACAAACTGTCAAGCTGCGTCTGCAGCTCCGAGTTCTTCTGCTGGAGATAGTCGATCTACAACACCAATCATATCAATTTATGCGTGTAAAACATCAGTGAGACATCAAAGTAAATTGTCGGTGCAGATATCTAGATGAACTATGCTAAAAAGTAAAATTCTTAAGTGAAACAGATTCGTTCAAGACTGGATTCGGAATCAAAACTGGAATCAATAAGCTTGAATCTATAATAGCAAAACTCGAGTTTTTGTCGAGTCAGAGCCCTCTTCCTTCCATGCAATCTGTACTTTCAGCCACCCCTTCACCATATGTTTACTTACTTATTCTAACAATAATATATACACTATGTATGTTTGATTGATATAAACGTATGATCCAGTCAGCATTGTTTAAACATGGTAGCAATTACATTTTTTACAAGGTTAATTTTACAAAAATAAATGATTAATTAATTTTTAGCTTCAAGTAAAAGTGCACACTGATAGCAGCCAAAGTGCATTTTAACGTTTAACAAATATTACATCATTGAGCTACAAGATCTCGCAGATGCACCAAGACACATAATTTTGTTGAGTGACCTGAATGTTGTTGCGCACTGGGCCCATGAAGTGGCCTCAGCGCTGGGTGGCCGCTTTTGTGGTCACCCTCCCCGCAGGTAAAGGTAAAGGACCTGAATGTTGAGATGTGAGATAAGTCTCTCATTGCTTCTGTTGCGAGCTTCAAGAGCGACAACATCGTGTGGTCGTCCACCATCCAGTAACTTTGTCAGCCGCTCAATCTCAGCTTCACGTGAATCCAGCTACAAGCGTACATTGCACATTGCACAGTTCAGTTCAATCCATTCACTACCAGTGTTTGTCTTTTATGCAATCTAATAATAGTAAACATTACACTGGTGCACCGCAGCCATGCAGATGCGTTACAAATCCGTCTTTAACTGGCAGCTAGTGCCATGTCCAATGTCAGTGACGGCAAACTGTTCCGCGCTGATGGACCGACAGCAAAGCAACGAAAACCGAAGCCCACAGTTCTCATCCTTGGCAGCAAGATCAAGATGGGTCGCAACAGAAGACAACAACTTGAAACTGCCAACCCCCCCCTCCCCCAAGTGAACAGTGACACTGCGGCGGCTGGGAAGATAACCGTAGGTCTGGCGTCGCACTGGACATGCGTCATGGTCTCGGTGGTCTATCCACGTATGGTCTTAACGGCCAACGTCTGGGAGATTAGCACCGCGCCTAAGCCCAGGCCATCTGAGTACCGTATCCATCACTAATCAGCAGCAATGAACTGAACATAACCTGAGAGCGTGGGATAAACCCAGATGTAGACAGGGCCCGATCGTTGTACCTAGAAGTGCTAAATCTGGTCACCGACATGCTGCGACACGCGACCACCAAGCTACTACCGGTAGTTCTACAACATCATTGTGTGTTCACTGTTCCTAAACGTCAGCCAGACAGCGGGCTGTGAGTGAAAGACATAGCGCTGGTGGAGCGCCAGCGACGTGACGCCCAGACAAGCCCAGACATGTCACCGTCGCCAACTCATGGGACAGCAAGGCACCTCACTAAACAGCACACCATACCCTCGCCCCCCCCCCGTCCACAGGCGCTCATTCCGTCAGTGTGGCCCATGGGGGCAGGCATCCCACTACTAATTTTTTCAGGACACCAAAATCCTCAAAATTTGAAACCGTTTCCAGTTAGCAAAGCACAACAAAAGCGTACAAAGATAAAGTGCTAAAAACTTCAAAAAGAGCTAACCAACCAATGTTTTGCAAAAATGCAATCACCCAATTGTTCAACCGTAACAGAAGTCAGCTGTACGCTAATATTTTGCTACACAGGAATGCAGCACAGGCCTACACTGACAAGAATCGTATAAGAAAAAAAAGAAGAAACGAAAGCAAAAAGGGAAAGTAGGAAGAGAAAGGGTGGTCACTGCTTGCACTCCTGGTACTTTGCCTTTATATAGTTGATATATAATGTGGCATGAAAAATCGACAAAGAGAAGGGGAAAAGGTTGCGCCCCCCAGTCAATTCTACAGACTAAGGGCCTGCCTACGTCGCGTGAGGCGTCAAGAGTGAACTCTGAGCGCCCTCCCCACCGTCCAGCGGGCATAACGCTCAGTGACAGACATGCGGCAACGCGCCTATGACACAAGCGCCGCAGATCGATGGAATTGAATGAAAGGCAGCAGCTGAAAGCCCGCTCTAGTCCACACTAACTAACTAGGTCCAGCAGTTGAACGTCATCAGCATGCCATTGCACAGTACATTGCATTATTGCATCTAAGCAGCAGCCAAGCAGTCGCTGGACATTATACACGCCTGTACCACCATGCTATGTAGGACACAACAGATGCAAAGTATACGGCTGTATTGCAGTCTGATCACGTGTCCCAACAGACCAATATTTCACCCAAAGATCAATGGATCAATCAATTAAATAAATTTGTATGGCGCCTCCTACACAGTCCCGAACGGCAGTGCTCAACAATTAAAGTTATCAGGCCTGAAAAAAGGATTACTGACTGACTTACTTAATTACTTGATGTAACACATCCACAATGAAACCAAGAAAGCTGCATGATAAAATCTAAAGTCCGTAAGCAATGCTAAATAAAGATGTTTTAAGACTATGCTTCAAAGTAGGATATCAGCAGATAGTTGATTCCGGGCATGCGGTACAGCCGTGGTAAACTTGTAGCTTGGTCTTGTGTGAAGCTGCCTACAGTCAGCAGATGATTGCATCTCATGCACTTTAATCCCATCTGTCATCTCCAACTTCTTATCCTTAGTATCTCTAGTGCCTTATTCGGCAACCCCCCTCCCTAGACAACACACTGACCACTGACCAATAACCACTTGGTGGTCTGGATGAAATGTGAGTAACAACTAACAAGTTACCGTAAAACACATTAGAAGATTATGCTACTGCTACTACTAAGGCTGCTACTATTAGGACTAGTAGTAGCTAGTAGAGCCTAACCTGTAAACAGTTCTGCTCCAGCAGTTCCTAAAATTTTCTTTTTGGGCCCCAGCCTAACCTGGAGTATCTATGACAAGTAATTTGAGCAAAGCTCACGTGACGTGCAACAGCAGCAGTTCTACCATCTGAGCAGCAAGTGTACAGCGTGCAGCAAAATAACATTGCATGTTGGTTGAAGGAGTATTCAAATTGGAGGCCTCTGTACTGAAGACGCCTTGAACCTAGGAGGTCAAAACTCAGATGGTTAAAAATGTACGTTCTCTGCCAAAAATTTCATAATGGCTGTTCAGTTTCCCACCTCACCCAACATCTGTTTCTGCACTACCTGGGAAAAAACAAAACAAAATATTACATTTTTATTCAACACTATCATAATTTGAGCAAAATAATGCACATCTGGCACATTTTTCCAAATTTCTAGCACTTTGGTTGCGAGTTTATCGAACTGTTTAGTTGTGCAACTGCTGACAGTAAATATTCGAAATATCAGCGATTTGTGCAAACACAGGCAGGAAGATACATTCTCCATTCGTTGATAGCAGTGTTGATAATGTTCTGCTTCAGACTTCAACCAGTCGCTTTTTGAGTTAATTGATATTTCTAAACAACGTCCATAAAACTTACTGCTGCATAACACTGCAAATACTGTCGAATGGACTGTGATCAGAGCTGTTACGTATCTGTAATGATTAAATTTACTGATGTTTTTCTTTCTTTTTTCTCATGTTGCATTTGTTCTGTTTTCCCAGGTAATGCAGCAACAGACGTTAGCTGAGCTGGGAATTTGAACGGCCATTTAATGGCCAGTTACGTCAAAAATGTTTGTACCAAAAACTATAGAAAAATCTTGTTATCCTTCTCCAAGTTCCTAACGTCATGGATGGTTTTTGGCGTTTTTATTCATTTTAATGCTGATTTCATGTATTTTAATTTCCCCTGGTAGTGCAGAAGCATATGCTGGGTGAGGTGAAAACGAATAGCCGTTTGATGGCAAGTTGTGTCTACAGTTGTACCAAAAAGTACTAAAATCCGACAATCTGCCCTTATGTTATGATCGAGAAAATTTTTTGTGTGTTTTTTCATGCCTCACAGTGCATACAAGCTAATATTGGCAAAATAACGTCTTTTGGGGGGTACCAGTCTTAGACGCCCTCGTTCAAAGGAAACCTCCTCACCCAGGGGCATGAAATTTTGTCACGATAAATTGAGTCCTTACGGCAGCACACAGTGAAAATTTCGTTATCCTAGCTTGCGTCTGTTTGACACAATACTGCAGTGTGACAGATGAATGGACGGACAGACGGACAAATGCACGGATGGACACCTTGATGATAGTCGAGATGCGCGAAGCATTCTGCTGTTGCGCATAATAAAATTGGCCAGTGGAGCCGCTAAAATGAAAGTACTGCTTTTCATTTTTGACACTTTAATAAAAAAGAAAAAAAACAAAGTGAAAACATAAAGCATCCTGCTACTGCATACAGGCAGCCTAAGGAGAGACTATTACTTGCATTCATACACAGCACAAGCAATGCACCTAAAGAACAAATGACACGATAAAAACTCTATGCACTAAGCTTTGACTGTATTCGACTAACAAAAAGTTCAGCTACCACTCTCACAGTAAATGCATAGTCACTGCCTGTGTCATCACTGCTTCTTTCCCGCTGATCATCGACTGGCTAAGAACATGTTTTTGATCCACGTATAAGTCGACCACCTACCCCCAACTTTCACGGCAAAAATTTGTCTAAAATTACTCAACTTATACACGAGCATAAATACAGAACATCAGCCAGTCACTCAGAAATTAAATCAACAACAAGTCAGTATAACAGACGTGTGACAATATTAACCACAATTCAGTAGCTCAAATAAATTGGTTTTTCAGCAGACAAAATGGGTATTCCCAATCTGTGATGCCAAACTGTGGAATGAGCTTTTACAGGACGTCACCTATGCACTATTACTCGCAGTCTTCATGCAAAGTCTCAAGACATCCGTGTTCCATCACTCATCACTGGTGGAGCCACTGGGTAGGGGGGGAAGTGCACGAACAGCATGTGCCTCTTCTCCCCACACTTTAAGAGCCTATTCAGTTAACTCAAAGTACTGCCAAAATGCACCAAACACTTCATTATCACACAAAAATTTCTAAAAAAAGAGCATTGTAAGGAAAGAATCCTCCATGAGGAGGATTGCCCCTTCTACACCCCACCCCTTGAGATCATGGCTATGCCAATGGCTATGCCAAGTGCTGTCAAGTCATATCAGCACATTTACACCTGCAGTCAGATGGCCCATTAATCCTAAAATGACACTTATTATTTAAACCACACCACTAAACACCTTTGTGATAACAAATCGTCAAACTTGCAGACAAACAAATATCTCATCACCTGACACCGAAGATTGTTGACCTTGCCTTCAAGGCCGGTCGTCTCTTCACGTGCTACCTGCGCATCCTCGCGCAGTCGGGCAATGTTCTCGTCTGCAACCTTGAGCAGGTCAGCAACGTATGGGTCCTCCGACACTGGCGTGATAGACAGACGATTAGACGGTGGAACCATATCATCAATTTCCATTCGCTGCCGACGAAATGGAATACCCTTCTTCTTACCGCCTTTATATTCACATACGCAGTTACATACATGCACAGAAAACCACACATATTTTACAATTGTGCACTGTAATGATGATGCTAACCGAAAGCAGGTATATTATCTTAAAATCGGTAAAACCAAACCTTAACCAATACTACAAATTCAAACCCTGTATCTAAATATTCTGCAGCATACTGCACTAATAGCTTAACTTAATCGGCTGTAAATTTTTCTAAACCAGATTGTCGAGCCTTGTGCAAAACCAAATCTGTCCACTGTAGTTGCCATGACATGCTGAGATTTCTATAGCGATGATGCAAGTGTTGATCAACAGCTATCACCACAGATAGCCAGCCTAGCAACAGCTATTAGCATGGTCCTATATCGCAATGTAAAGTATCCGAAAATCCAGTCCTGTGATCTTGTCTCATGACTTATGACTTTCAAATTTAATAGGATTCTTGCGGTTGTGGATGTACCTGTTTGTGTAAAATTTCATCAAGCTAAGTGCCGCAGTTCATGAGTTACTGTGGTAAAAAAGAAAAAACAGACAAACAAACAAAGTTAGCAACAATGCTGAAAACAATACTGCTGTCGCTACTGTGCATAGTAATCATCTATCAACAGACGTGGTTCAAACCTGGCGTCTGCACAACAGCATGGAAGTTCTTCTCCTGCAGCTGCAGAATCCGTTCCGTCTTCTGCTTGGAATCCAGTTCCAGTGAGCGCATCTTGTGTATGTACTGGTTGTTTAGAAACCGCAGATCCGCATTTTCATGTTCCAACTTGCGAACGGTTGATTTGAGATCTAAAACATCAGCAAAATAGTTTTAAATGCATTATTAAAGTAAAAGAACCACGAGAGGTTATTCTCACAGTTAAAAATTTACCATTATACCACTCAACTCTTACTTTTTGCAAAATAAGGTCCACCAAATATTTTATTGACTCACTTGAAGCCAGAGCCTTAAAAAGAAAACAAAAAATATTATTAGACTGTGACCAATCTAATGTACTCCTCACGTGCATCATTTTCTTTTGTATTCATCTAAAAGCTTTTTCATTCCTTTCGGCTTGTATTAGAGACCCGGCATCTAATTGAGACCCGGCATCTAATTGAGACCCGTTTAATATTCTACTAATAGTGACTGGCATCGAGGTCGTTATTGGAAATTGTCTCCCCAAAGTTCATAAAATATTACCCAATTTTAGGAACTGAGAAGAAAAATTTCCAATAATGGTCGACGACGCTAGTTGCCATTGGTCTTGCATCTATCTGGCACTATTATGGAGATATGGCGACTCAAAGATAATGGGGTCACAACCTTGCCCTTTTGGGGTCACGTGACGTCATTCAACTCCCAGTGGTCGACTTCCTATGGGTGGACCACAGTGACCATGTGTCTATTTAGCACCATTATGGAGATATGGCCATTTAAGTTCTTCCAGGAAGGCTCTTCCAGGAACAGAGGTCGGTCGTTGGTCGGTCGTCGCTCGGTCCTCAATATTACACTGATCTCATATACTCCTCTTCGCTACGTTAGAAACGTAACACGCAAGGACTAAAAAACAGGGAAAAGTAGTGACTCGCTGCTTTTAGGTTACCATGTCAAAGAAATGTGCATGACACCACTAAGGCTACTTACAACAGTATTAATGTACGTGCTCATTTTTTCTCAGTTCGTGTTATCTCACTGTGGAATCATTTGCCTGCTGCTCTAGTACAAGACAAAAACTTATCTGTGTTTAAGACTAGGTCGCAATCTTTTGATTTATCATATGCTTTACTGGGCAAGTCATAGATTGTCTCTAGGTTTGACTGTATTTTGTACTTTTTTCTTTTTTTGGCTGCACGTAAGAGGTTTTTTAACCCTGTGTTGGCCATTCGGCAAGTGTATTCTCAGATTGTTCGTCAAATGTTATGCTTGCGATATGTGGTGGTTGATAAACTGAAATAAATAAATAAACAAGAAGTTGCACACATGCTTTCAATTTATACTAATACGAATGACCTTAGATCATGCAGCAAAATTACTAGAGAGATGTGCCAAATAAAAATGGGTTGTCAAAAACAGAGCTTTTTAATCATCTTGGCCATTACAACTTTGTCATTTATGCATTCATTCATTCATTCACCACTTTCCACCAGATTACGCAGATAATGCAAAATGAACATCTTAGACAGGATAAAAAAAGCAGTTGGGGTGTTTTCTAGAGTGTAAATAGCCACAGAAATTCTAAACAATTCTTGAAAATAACCGATGAAAAATTTCTAGATAAAATCTGTTCTATTCCAACCTTTAATAATGAATTCAGAGTCTTCCTTGGCATGTATCAACTGCTGATGGAGTTCATTATTTTCACGAATCAGACGTGCATTGTCACTTTTATATGCATCGATCTGTGCATCTGAAGCAACATATGTCCCATCACCGTCAGCTCGCCTGCTGCTAGCAGCTGTAGTGCTTGTGTTGAGTCGAGAATTCTTCAAACTCTCTGTTGTATGTATGAGATCGGCAAACAGTCGTTCGACTAGCGGCAACGACTCAATACCGAGTGGTTGCCGATAACCAAGTTGGTCTAGGCGCCGACGTAAGCTGCTGAATTTCTGCTGGGCATTCGACACTGCTGCCGCACACATTTCTGTGCCTGCAAAGTTATTTACACACAAACATACAAAATGAATTACCTTAATGAGTCATATACCAAACAATAAATTATGACATCAAAATGGGAAATGTCAGTGTCAGTTTTTATGCATTTCAAATTTCTGTAATAAATCACAAATAAGTCGCATACGGGCAATTTTTGTTTTTAATAATATGTGAAATAAAAGGTCATATAACTGTTACACAGGACGTCAAGTTATGACATGTTTCAAACTAGTCACTAAACTGTTTAAGACAGCTCAGCTGTAAAAACGAATGCCAAAATTATACACCTGCTAGATAGTCTTAACAAGACGAAAACGCCAACAAGTTTTAATGCAGTTTCAATAGAATTCTGCTTTATTTCAACGACGCCTTTCATACAGAGTTCGAACACCACCGCTTCAAAAACAAACAGTAAACAGTAAACAAATATAGCCACACGTAAACATCGGTATGGCTCGAACGGAAATCGCTCGTGCTTCTTGCTCTGTCTGAGCGGCTGTATTTGTTATTCTATGGATAATAATGGAGGAGTTTACGTATGTTTTCAGAATGAAGTTCTGGTTTTGTACCGTTTTCTGGACATTTGTTTTTATAAGTTGTTGTTGTTGTCAATCGGAAGATAGTAAAACATTTTCACAAAATGTTGTCAGCCAGCGTTTTAAGCTGGAAGGAAAAGTTGCAGTGCCAGGTGCTTCGGAAGAGTGGATGTCAAACGTCAGAATACTAGTCGATGGCGGACAGTATTTAGGCTTGCTTAAGTGAGTAACTTTTTTACGACTTGAAACTTTAATTTATTATTCGTTACGAAGGTAGCAGTACCTGTGCTTATTTTTGTACGTTTGTTTATGTGGATTGTGGATAAATGCATTAGTCATTCAGTCGGTTAATAGCATTGTATGAAATTGTGTTGTGATTCAGTTGTGTGCTGTTTAGGCCTGATGGGTCATTCTCGATCAACGTTCCGTCGGGTTCTTACATCATCGAGGCAACTCATCCAACGTATTTGTTTGATCCTGCTCGTGTTGAGATAAACTCCAAGGGAAAGATTCGTGCACGGATGGTGAATCACATCCAGCCATCCGCTATGAACTCTCTTGCGTATCCATTGCGATTCAAGTCCAGAGGACGTGCTCCATACTTTCAGCGACGTGAACAGTGGCGTATCACTGATTTCTTATTCAGTCCGATGGTAATGTCTTGTTCTCACTATAACTAGTACCGGTATTCAATATTAAAGGTCCATAGACACCAAAATTAACATATATATTTTATCCATTTTTATAAAATTGCATAATTTTCTGATAATTTTGACAGTAATATCGGCACCCAGCGTTTTATCAACACAGAGAAACTAACATTTAAAGTCAATGATTTACAGACATGATGTAAAAACGTGATGCCACAAGGGCTAGGCTGCACAACTGGTGACGTCCCCGATCTTGGAACCTGGGTTCATTGTTTTCTATCCCCAAAACCCAGGTTTGGAAAAAATGCCTAGGGGTTGGAATTTCTAAATTCCAGTGCAAACTATTAAAGTAACATATCAAGAGTATTTTAATTATTCAACATTTTGTAGCTACTATGGCTGATGGTATATTTACTAAATTGTATTTAATAGTTTTTATTTATTTTTGTATTTTGACAGGTTATGATGATGTTCTTTCCTTTGGTGCTAATGTTTCTGCTTCCAAAGCTGGTCAATACTCAGGATCCGGAAACACAACGGGTTTGTAGTTCAGATTGCTAACTGAAAGAATTGACTTGCAGAGCTGCAGAAATAAATGATTAGTCACATGGTTAATGGTGAAAAATCTTAATCATCATAAAATACTTGAATTACTAATTGTAGTTATATCAGTTAGAAAGCGTTATAAATTACAGTGCATAGATTTTTATGTTTCGACACTGAAAACTTTTTCACAGACAGAACATTCTAGTCTGCTTACAAATCTGGCTGAAAAACACTTGCTGACTATTCTTACTGCATTTGTGATAGCTGTTACCATTAGCTGAACAGAGCTGATAATCTTTCTAAATACATCTTGCTGTTAAATTTGTTTTAATCATTACCAGCTCTGGCTTACAATAGTGAATAGTTACAAGTTTTTGGTACCATTTTGTTGCAGATTTCTTACAGAAAATAATAACACATATTTAAGTGTTATGGTGAAAATGTTAGTTGTGCTTACCTAGGAGATGCAGCAGTCGATGAACATGCTTCAGCCTCAGCAGAATTTGCCCGATGCTGCCGAGATGTTGACAAAGTGGTTTGGTGGTGGTGCCAGTAGTAGTGATGCAACAAAGAGGAGTGCGACTAAATCTAGGCCTGTCAGGAACAGATGATGCCCTAATGGTGTCGATGATATATTGATGAAATATTGCAGTGGGCTGTTTATGTTGTTCAAACTTGTCAATGCCATTTTCTGTTTTCAGCACTTGAGTGTATAATTCACACACTCGTGTATCTGCAATGTAAGATTATAATGGTGGGACATTACATTGGTGTGTTCTGCTTGGAGGACCTGTGAAAGTGGATATGTTATTGAACGGTTAGTACCCCAGCACAAGCCAGCAGTTTACTGGCACCAAGAGGTGATGTTGAGAGTAGAGCTTATCAGAAGTTGTCCTGTTGTAGTACCATTTAAATCCTTGCAGAACATTGGCGCCTTAGATATCTTGTGTGTCTGGCACATGCTTTGCAGTCCTCCGCAGTGGCGGATTTAAGCGGAGTGGGGGCTGGATGCATCTTAAAACAGGCGAAAATTTTGCATGAAAATGCACTATTTTTGCATAAAAATTTCATAGCCCCCTCCCCAGACCTCATCTCCTACCCATCCGCCCCCCTATTCAAAATTTCTGGATCCGCCACTGGTCTTCTGTTGCCAGTAAATGCACGTGTGAAACTACAGTACCGTATATTTAATTGTGATGCACAATGTACATGTATGTTGTATACACTTGTGAGTTGTGTTACTGCTTTTCATATCTTTCTGTTTAACTTAATAAAATGTGAACAGAATATGTAAACGTTTTTTGTACAGCTTTTGACTACTATGCCCTTCTTTGTGGTTAGTTGACTACAACCACTGTTTTGATTTGCTTACTTATTTACTTATCAGTTCGGTGTGGCATTTGATGTTTGTGTGTGCAAGATGCTGTTGTTAAACTGACGTTGATTTAGAGGTCTGCCTGTCAATGAGGATGTTGGGAATACCCAGTACTGTGAAGAAACTGCTGTAATGGGGACCACATTCACGGTAATGCTACGGGGATGGAATGGTGTCTCACAGGTTTACCGTAGGTATGGGGAGCAACAGTAAAATGTGAGATTTAACCATTTTTGCATTGTGTTGTGCTCTCACAGTAAGCCATAAATCAGCCTTGGATATATTTTTACTTTGATAGTGTTCGATTTTTACGCGCGAAAGCAGAATGCTTCGCGCATCTTAGCCATCGTCTGGGCATCTGTCTGTCCGTCCGTCTGTCTGTTCGTCTGTCACACTCGTGATCTGTATCAAAACGGTGCAAGATAGGACCACGAAATCTTCACTGTTGGCTGCCCCAAGGTCTCTAGTTTATCGTGACAAAATTTCATGCCACTGTGTGCAGGGGTTCCCCTCGAACGAGGGCGTCAAAGAGGGGTACTTCTAAAAAAGACGTCATTTTGCCGTTATTGGCTCGAATAATGTGAAAACGGTTGCAGATAGGTACATACATGCTGCTTATCATAACAAGCACTGGTGACAGGCTTTTTGGATTTATTAACA
>Ga0056128_1002597_pt1 | contig 21566 bp, 16 predicted proteins | sample WorMetLIZISLAND2_FD_71113 | JGI IMG/M metagenome (GOLD analysis project Ga0056128, IMG submission 71113) | Marine gutless worms symbiont microbial communities from Max Planck institute for Marine Microbiology, Germany - Olavius geniculatus... ... | reverse complement strand
TACATTTAAAGTGAATAACGCACGTTGAAATATAATCAATTCTGAGTAACATGTGCAAATTTTGTGCAAATATTTTCAATAATTTTGTAATGGGATAAAATAAATGAAAGCAACCCAACTGTACAGGAACCACAATGGGGAAAACAGTGTAACGTCATTTAACGTACGAGGATAAAGCATCGATCAAACCCGTTCGCCAACAAAAGGGATGGGGCGCTAAAAGCATTTGTAAAGAGTTTCCTAACAAGAATTGGGTGGTCAGTTCTGTTAAAGATCTTGTGCGCAAAATTGACAAGACGAACTCAATTTCTCAAAAGGTCGGCAGTGGACGGAATCGGACTGTCCGAACAACAGAGAATATCGAGTGTGTAGCGGAGCTGATATAATGCCAGGAAGGCAACCCTGGGTCCAATCAAATTCCAAGAGAGATTCAGAAGGGCACATTGAACAGTTGTTTACTTGACTGTCTTGTTGTATGAAGTTTTTGCAGTTTTACTTAGACATACACGCAAGCACGTATTTCCATTTGTGTTTCACCAATGTGATGTCATACGGTGCTTTGATTCTATCGTATTATTTTAAATAACATTTTGACACACTTATTAGGTTTCGATATCAACATGTGAAGAACAAACTAGCAATTTATATGGTGTGTCATTTTGTTCGTATAAACAAATGCAGTAAAATTTTAAGCAGAATAATATAGGGGACAGTTTTTTATGGCCCACTCTGTATTACTACAACTACAACAACTAAAACTGCAAGCACTACTACTGCTACAACTACAACTAAAGATCCGTTACATACTTTTTACACAAGCCGAGTTGTAGGCCATTGTGTCCTAAATTTCATTGCCGTGGCAACAGGAGTCAGATGGGCGTAAATATAAATGACACTATTAAGTTGGACGATCCTGACAACCCCACCTTAGAACCAAACTGGAAGTGGATCGGATGATTGGTTGCTGAGATTTGGTCATTTGAAGTTATTCCAGGAAGGGAGGTCAGTTGGTCAGTCATCGGTCGGTCATCATTATTACACTAACATCAACATTATATACTCCGTTTTGCTATGTTAGCAATTTAGCGTGCACGGAGTAAAGATACGAAACACTACATGATCGCAAAAGTAAAGAAAAAGACAAAAACACCCTGTATCTGCTGTGTAGATAAGTGACATGCCATCATCGCCGGGTTCAGATGTGCTTCATATGACAACAAGTGCAACATGTCCTTCACTGCATCGGTCGTCGTCGTTTGAGCCGAATCTGACGGAAGTTGAGCGCACAAAGAACCGACGAAACAATAGCATTAACGACACAGCACTGCTATCCGAGCTCAAGCCTTCTGCTCCATGCAGACTAGCAGCAACAGATTTCACCTCAACTCAGTCGACTGCGTCTACTGATGTCAAGACCACTGAAAGTACTGCAGACTTTGTTTTTTTCTTATGCTTCATATTCCCTCTTCAAAGGTAAAGCCCATAATTTTCAGAAAAGGGAAATATGACGTCTGCATAATGTCACATGTAGCAAAGAATATTTAACTATTTCACTGATGGAATACATGATACCTTCTAAACATACCCTGAAAATATTGTAGAAATCAAAACATTTTCCACAGAGATATGAAACAAAGCGTAAGTGGGTGTTTTTTTCTGAACACAGTGTATCAACATATCTCGCATGCTGTTGTGTTGTCAGAGAAAGAGTGCCTGCGATACGATCGGGAATTCCTGCTTCAGCTTCGGTTTTCCGCGGAATCACAACGGAAGCCCGTTGGCCTGCCAATGATGCCGGAGATCATTCTAGACTTGGTAAACTTGCACATATTTCTCTTATGAATACACTAGTTACACTACTGACGGGTGAATCCAAATTGTGATTCAGTTTTAATTGTTATGAATCACATAGGGAAATTTGGTTTGAGCAGTAATTATTCTCGTTGAAGCACTGTGGTTCAGTTGCAGTTTCATACAAACATTTTTTATATGATTTAAAAAACTTTTTTTAAATTGCTGTTTTGTACATCAGCATGTGACCACTGTTATAGAATACAATGATAGATTACATTACTGTTACACAATGGATGTGCCTAGAAAAGAGTCTATAGTTAAACCTTTACTTCCTTTCGCCAGTGTAAATTGCCTAGTATGGTAGCTAACTAATTACTCAAACCAGAGAATAAGAAGATGATTGCGCACAGGAACCTATTGCGGGAGCTTAAGTTGCTTTTTAGCACTTTGAGCCAGCGAGGGTTAAAACCAATTAAACTACAATGTAGCTTACAGCCCTTGCCTTGCCTTACCTTTAGCCGTCCTCGATCCGGGGGTAGGCCGCACTATGAATTGCCGTCTTCCATGCAGACCTGTTGTCCGCTTTTTGAATTGCCTCTTCAAGCTTCAGTCCCGTCCATGAAGTGACATAATAGTCTATCAACACTGTTCTTGGTCTTCCTCTCTTCCTACTGCCGGCAAGGTCCCTTCAGTGATATCTTTCTCAAGAGATTTGTCTTCGCCTTTCATGATATGACCAAAGTATCTCAACTTTCTGCTTTAACATTTGCCAGTAAACTTCTGTTGACACCTGCCTGCTCCAAGACCCACGAATTTGTCTTCTTTGCAAAATCTGTCTTAGTGCTTTCATCTCAAACGCCTCCAACCTACCTTCATGCGATCTTTTCAAAGTCCCAACTCTCACATCCGTAAGTAACCACAGGCCATACTAGTGTCTGTGAGAGCCGTACTTTGGTGTCTGTAGTGATGTCATTTTTCCAAATTTTCCTCAAAGGTGACACAATGCTCTGTCCTTTATTCAATCTAGCATGAATGTCTGCTGTACACTCTGCATCACTGGTGATTACTGATCCAAGGTATGGAAATGTGTCCATAACTTCGACTCTCATTATTTTTGTCTTTTTTGCATTGATCAGAAGGTCTTTTGCTGATGATATTTAGATGATTCACTAGTGTTTGTAGCTCTTGGGCAGACGTAGCAATCAACACTATATCATCTGCATATCCTAGGTTGGATATTTTTCTTCCTCCAATCTGAAACCCGCCTTAGAATCCCTCTGTAGTCTCTCTCATGACCATCTCTGAAATGATATTAAAAAAGTAAGGTGACAGGACACGGCCTTGCCGAACTCCTTCCAGTACACGAAACCATGTTGATGTTGTTCCAGCAACTCGAACTTACAGCGCAGTCACCTGATTTGGTCGGCTCTATTAACACCTTTAGCTGACTGGGTCTGCATGCCAGTCGTCTTTTTAACAGGACCTACTGTTATGCAGAACTTGCCATTTCTCCCCTGGCAATGGCCATAAGCATCGCCAGTATGCATTTTGCCCATGCCAACCCACGGAGGGATGGCCAGGTTGAGTTGGCCTGGTAGCTTGGCCAAATACGAAGACATTACTCCCTTAAACAGTCATCCATCTCAGTATTGACCCAGCTGAGTGTCAAGTAACATCATTAGTGCAATCAATGATGTTACCACTGCTACTGTAAACAGAATGAGCAACTGGTGCTGAATGGATTCTATGCTTAGCTGATGCTCAGTCCAGTATCCGTGTGCATGATCTGTAATTTGTGTTCGTGGGTTGATACGGCAGTTGGAGACATCTCATCATTTTCCATGTTTCCTCCATGTTTCCTGCCCAACTGCCCTGTCAACATGCTATGGATGTACAAACTGGCCCAGTCCAGCGTCCACCCAACCCGTACACGTGTCTGATTGCTGTGATTAACGTTGATGTGTGTATGACGTTGCAGCAGTCGGAGGTTTCTCGGCGTCCTCCGTGTTTTATGCCAAACTTTCCTGTCAACATGCTACCGATGTACGTGGCTCCACCGCCAATGGTCGCAGGTCTGCCAGCATTTGCAACTCATATAGTTATAGTTGTAGCTTTTCTGTCAATCCTGAACTTACTGCCAGACCTCTCTGTGTGCCTAAATTATTCTGCCAGGTTCGGTTCGTTTACTTTTTGACTTGACACATTTTACTGTGCTTATCTTACCGCGTGGTTTAGAAACCCAGCCACAAACCTTTAGATCTACCTAAAGATCCACCATCAGTTTAGCTTCCAGTTCTGCGAGGCAACTAAACATAGTAAATGCACTTGCGTCAGTGCAGAGTTAGGGCCAGAATTAGGTCTACGGTTAGTGCTAGGGCTTAATAACTACAATTTGACATCTAAAATAGGATTTATTGCATCGATGTAACATTACTTAATGCGCTGTTTATGTTTTGTTTTCACATGAAAATTGGCTGTGTTGGTTTAGCCATTGTACTGTTAGTTCTTTTTGTCTGCTTATCACTAAAATGGTTGAGTACTGTTTAACGTTTCTGAAATCTTATACCAATAGTTATCGTAATAGTAATAGCCAGGACGTTGTTTGCGGTGCTAAGACATGTTAGAAATTGCCAGCGTTATTGTCATTATCGCAGCTCCACCAGCATTCATGCGGTCGGCGGTGTCAGCAAGTGCTGTGCTGTCACGTCGACATCACAGCGGCGGGGGCGGTGGCGGTGGGCGAGTTGATCACACGCCGACACGCAAAGTGATCACCGTCTCATTGCAGCAGGCCGTGCAGCTTCACACGTCAGACAATGCTTGGAAACCTGCAACGCTGAAAGCTGCCACGTCCACCGACTCGGCTGAACAGCTTGCCACTCAGGTATCCACCTAATTCACTGCACTGTTCAGTTTGGACATCTGTCAGTCAAGAATCAACTTGTCACATTTGCGTCAGTAGCAGAGCTACTTCAAGAGAAATAGCACAATAAGCAGGTTTGGAGATGATGATAATTTTATGAAGAGCCTGGTTTTGAGACATTGATGGCAGGTTGAGCAGCACAATTGACTTAAAACAGTGTTCATTCATTTTGTCTAAAGTGCGAGTGCCTCAGATGATAACATGTTGATTATTGATATGGTTCCATTCAGATATATAGGGCCTGCAGTGGATCCTTTAGCGGTGTTGGGAGCTTATATTGCATTTTTCTCAACCAATGGTTTACACTTCTAACACATTTGATTTTATAATGGTTGTTGTTCTGAGTGATGGCTGTGAATATTGTTGTTGTTGTTTGTTCTTGTTGTGGTCAACATACAGGGTGTGTCAAAAAAAGTAGCCCCCTAAAGTTTGTTACTGTTTTCTCCACAACCATCTGGGATTTTAATGTGAAATTTTACTGTTTTATTTATTGAAACCTTTTACATTTAACTGCCAAGTAAAATTTTATTCTGTTAAATGACAAAGTTATAGACTTTTTAACATGACCGCCTACCGATTTTTTAGCATTAAAAATATTTAAGTTAAAAATGCTATTTAATTTTTAAAAACCGGTTATAACGTTACTGCTATGACGTCACAGTGACGTTTTGATAAACATTAATTTATTTTGTTTATAAATTATCACTTTATTATCGTTCTTTTGAAGCAATCACCGGCTGCCCAGCGGGTTTATCTTCCAGCAGGACAGCGCGCCAGCACACGCATCGCGCAGCGCGCGGAATGGACTGCGGGCCAACTATCTAGATTTCATCACAAAAGACCAATGGCCTCCAAATTCGCCGAATACAAACCCAATGGACTATCGCATGTGGGGTGCTATGTTGAAAGCTTACTCCAAACTTTCAACAAAGTCGAAAACAGTTGCCGAAGTCAAGGAACCGCTTCAGGTTATCTGGGGCAACCTGACACAAAAACCGATCGACAAGGCTGTGAAAGACTTATCAAAGTATGTGACTGAAGGCTTATGTTGGAGCTTGGAGCTGTCAGTGGACACTTGATCGTTTACCTTGACAATAAAATTCTGGCTTTTGATCAGTAGTTAACTGTGTTGTTTCAACGACATTATTGCATTGGTGTAGTAGCTTGAACATTTTTTAATGCTGAAAAATCGGTAGGCAGTCATATCAAAAAGTCTATAACTTTGCCGTTTTTCAACAGAATCACATTTTACTTGGCAGTTAGATGTAGAAAGTTTCAGTAAATAAAGCTGTAAAATATTTCAAGTTAAAATTCCAAACGGTTGCTGAGGAAGCAGCAAAAAACTTTGGGGCTACTTTTTTGCTGCACTCTGTAGAGTGCTCAATACTGGTACTATTTCACATGTCTACCTTGGCATAATTCTAAAAAAATGGTTTTGAGAGCAGGAAAGAGTTGTGAAATTTTTAGGAAATTGTATGTATACAGAGCTGAGAAAAGTGGGGTAAGTATGCAAGGTGTGAACTGAACTGAACTGAAGCTGATACACTTCATGAAATGAACTGCGATGAAGTGAAATGAACGTCATTAACTTAGTTCGCTTTGTACAGTTCGTGCACTGCAATGGAAGTGAACCAAAATGCACTGAAATATTTGAGTTTATTCCAGTTTAGTTCATTCACTTAGCACATTTTCGTATACACAGCCATTTTATTTCAGTTTATTTCTGTTGGTTTTTGCGCATCTGAGGGCAACTTTCTGCTGCTGTGTGACTGCAGGAAATATATCGTAAGCTGCGGAGCATCCTGAACAAGCTGACACTGGACAAGATGCAGAAACTGATGGGAATGGTGAACGAACTCAACATTGACACTGAGGAGCGGCTTAAGGGCTGCATTGACGTCATCTTTGAGAAGGTTAGATCAGAATCAATCATCTGTCCCATAACTTAATGTATTGGATTAGCTGCTTGGTGGTGTAATGGTAGCGTGTTGGACTTGTGATTACAAGGTCACTGGTTCGACTAATACTCAGTTCACTGCCAGGTTACATTCCCGGGCAAGTTCTCTTTCTGTCACCAAGCGGTATAATTTGGTACCAGCCTTAGCGCCGGGAATGTTACATAGTGGCAGTATATGGGAGAGGACTGGCCGTTTGCCTGTACAGTTGAGTTGTGTTTGGCTCAGGGTCATTCAGAATGGAGTTGAGCACTGATCTCGAAATCACACAGCTGGGAGAGAGCATGCAGACAATGGGGGTGGATTTGGGGCTGGTTTATGTTTTGCATTATATGCAATGTGTTTCCATATTTAATCACATTACTTAAGGTAATCTCTGAGTGTAGAGATTGTATCATAAGCTGGTATAGATACATTAATAATGAGAAATGGCTGGAATGGCATTAGTGTTGTCTGAGAAGTTTGGGATGGATTACTTTTTGTGCAGGCGACGTTGTGGTTGTCTCATATGTCTCATTCTGTTTTCATGGTTCCTACGGTCAGGGGAGGTCGGAAAGTCAAGGAATGTAGAAGTACCAGGGTGCAAAAGTTAACAAAGGTGCAGAAAAAAATTTTCAACTGTTGTATACAGACTGTGTACAACAGTTTAGAATTATTTCTGCTCGCTTCGCTTGCAGATTATTTGTACCTCCACTTTTAAATTTCTTCCACTGCCCTTGTTTCTGCTGTGATTGCAAGCAATTGAAAACCAACATTGGTATTTTTTGTGAACAAATTAGTTATGAAAAACGATTCATTTTGTCCTGGAAAGTCGGGGAAAATGCAGAGTAGTACGAACCATGTGTCTTGTATGTTTTTTCCATTAGACCAGCTGCTTTCCACATTGTACTTTTTGTATTTCATATGTCACTTGTTGTGTCCATAGGATGTTTTAGTTGTTTTCCACTATACTGTTTGGTGTAAGTGCATCCTGTTGTATTTGAAGACACATTTGAAACAAATTCAAGCAATGCACCATCTACTGCGTTGTGCCTACCTGGCAACAAATGATTATTGTATCAGTGATTTTCAGCTTTCTTCAGTGCATGATCGCATACATTAGCTATTGTTTTATTGGCATGTAAGTTTGTGGGTGAGTATTGTAATTGGTTGCTGATGTGATCTGGTGTTTGGCAGGCAATCAGTGAGCCCGGCTACTCTGCAGCATATGCTCAGATGGCAAAGTGTCTTGTCAATGTAAGCAGCTTGGCTTACGTCTTAGTGTATATGTTGTTTGTTCAGTCTGTATACATAAGTAAGTGACTTTGTACGTTGCTGGAAAATCAGCTGAATCTACACGGCAATGGTGGGGCTAAGAAGTGTATGGTAAACAAAACCATTATCTGGAGTTGGATTAAGTGACGGTTTAATTCTCTTCTTCGATGGCCACCGATAGTCAGCTGTGGAGCTTCCAGCACACTGTTATTTGTTGTCAGTCTTGCGTGCACTCGTGCATTTGACAACTCGTTATTCCATTACGGACAATAGACATAGTGCTAGAGATGGGCCATGGAATAAGTGAGCTTACTTTTTTACACTTGGTAGCATCAGTATAAACAGTATCTTAGCGTGTCTCAGTATGTGTGCATTCACTGCTTTTTAAAAATTCTGAAGATCGTGTGCAGTACTTTTTGTATGGCACCCTCGATTTTGTGCTATTTCTGGTTTGAATTTTTGCACGTGCACATCATGCAGAATTTTTTGTGGCCCATACTATCAAGCCACAGGAGCGACTAGATCGTTGGATGGGTCCAAACATTACAGCCCATCCCATCCTGTTTACTCTATAAAAGTTCTCTATGTTTAGCTCGTTTCAGGTCTACTTAAGTTCAAGCCCAGCCCAGCCCTTCCGCATACAAAAGTAATGCAGGCATAATTGCATAAATATTAAAAGCTTTTGTTTGCTACTACTGACTAAAACCAAGCAGCAAAAATCAGCAAGTTAGAAGTGGTAAAAAGCTCATGTAAAACTCTCTGTATTCTCTGGTGTGATGTGGCCGTAGTTGAAAGTTCCGAGGTCGGGTGATGCCCAGGAGTCGATGTCATTCCGCAAGCTGCTTCTGAACCGATGTCAGTACGAGTTTGAAACAGATCAGAAGGATGAGGGCAACTTTGCACGCATGCAAGTGGCCATTGACAATGCTACCTCGGTCAGTCGCAGTCATAGTTGTTAGTGAGGAAAATTGTCAGTGTAAGGGTGACATCGTGGTTGTAGATACAAAACAGCACAGATCACAATTTAATAATTCAAACTTTACCATTACACAGTCAGTTTATTTAACGTCTAATTGTAAATACCAGTAATTGTCTGCGGCCAAAATATTAAACGGCCTTAAAACAACGTTTGACAAGGAAAATGCTGATGTGGAAATATGCAGCATATGTGCGAATATTTGCGAATTTGTGCATATGCGGCATAATTTTTGCACATTTGATTTTGAAAATGCGGAAAAATATGCGGGTTTTGGCAAAATGTGCAATCGCATACGATTGCACATTCGCGTATAACCGGCATACCTAGTTATGTATGTTATGTGTGTTTACTGTGTTAAACAACCGTTTGTAGTTCACTCAAGAGAATGAGTTTTTTTGTTTGTTAATGTGGTGGTGTTAATGGTGTAGCGTGTATGTGGGGGTTATTTGAGTTGGTATATGATGTGCGATCTGCAGGAGGAGCAGAGACGTCAGTTGACTGAGGAGAAAGAGTTTGCTGAGCTGAAAGCACGCCAGCGATCACTCGGCAACATACGGTCAGTACCTTGCTTTACAATGCAGTGCTGGTTTTCATCCTCATTAGGCTGCTGTTGCTGGCTGGGTGGACACTGGACTGGTGTGTCTTGGGATAGGTGTGTGGTATTGAACACAAAACTACATTCAGCACAAACAAGAAATTTGAGCTAATGCTCACGAGACACATGAAAGCCTATAGCAGTTTCTGTTCGCAAACTGTCAGTCTATCTCCAGCCATTTCATCCCAGTTCATTCTTGGAGTGTGCGCTGCAGCCGAAGATCGCAAAAATCAATAAAAACCCATTATTTTTGGAAGTTCAGTGTCTTTCAAAGTCATCGATGTTGATACAACTGAAAAGCTCATCACTAGTGATTGTTGTAATAGGCAGCATGCCCATGGTGATCAGCAATTGTTTACACGAAAGACTGGTCAACAGTGGTAAAATAACGACTTATACGGGGTACCACTCTTTGATGCACTCGTGCATAGGTTTCCTCGAACCTAGAAAATCGAGACTATGACCGTTGAAATCTAAGTTCACTGCTGACAATTTCATATGCAGCTTCTCCATGTCTATCTCAATTCATTTTGGTGCAGTTTGCTTTTGAAATGTGCCTTGCAGCCCGAAATCGCAAAAAAAAATATAAAAACTTCTATTTTGGCATTCAAGGTCGTCTAAGATCTTTGAATTCGGTGGCATTCGAGAGCCTTGTACGACTTCCTATTAGTGATTCCTAGTAAACTAGGCCCTATCTCGCACTGTTATTGAGATACAGCGACTTATTGGCTAAAAATCACAAAGTTTTCCTACCCCCTCTCATTTAGCACTCTCATTCAGGGTCACCCTCTTCGAATTTATGGAAAAGCTTTATGGTTCTTGAAACTAGAGTCTTCCAGGCAGCCAGTGGTGAAGATTTGGTGATTCTAGCTTGCGCCGTTTTTGACTGATCTACTCGTGTGATGGATGGACGGACAGACGGACGGACAGAATTGCGATGGCTAAGACGCGCTAAAGCAGTAGCTGCTTTCGTGTGTAAAAACTGGCCTGGGATTATGAACAGGTTATGGCGGAAAGTTGATGGTTGGCATGACTTCTTCCACTGATCATGTGACTTATATGCACATTTGCATGTTTAACCCATTAATTTTCGAGCATCTACTGTTATGCTTTCCGTTTAGAATACCCATTTTTTTATTGCAACATTTTAACCTCAGTATGGCTATCTGTCTACTCTGCTTGCATAGTTCTTTCTCAGTTGTTCTGTGCAAGTTGATGTTTTGTCGTGTATTTTTTGAAGCTGAGATCAATCTGCTGTGCCCACATGAGCTTAGGTGCGATGCACGTATCTCTTTTGAGGCCATTGAGTGCATAGATGGATAGACCACGACGACGACATCTATGACTTGTGGCCAGTGCAACGCCAGAACTGTCGTAATTTGCCCAGTCACAGAACATCACAAGTGTCAAAGAGGGGTACTCCCTGCCTGAAACGTCATTAATTTACTGCTGTTGGCTTGTCTAGCATGAAAAGAAATCTGAGCTAATGCTCGTGAAATGTGCAACAGCCTGTAACCATTTCTGATGTGAAATTTTAATCCTTAGTGATAAAAGCAGATGGTTGTGAGTAACTTGCTCAGAGTTGTCACTCGGACTTAGAGTCAAATCTAATGCTTTAAGCACCGAGCCATTGTGCAAGCTGTCACTGATCGTGCAAGTGGATATATGTGTGTTAATGCTGTAGGTTCATAGGAGAGCTGTTCAAACTGAAAATGCTGACCGAAAGTATCATGCATGACTGCATACGTCGACTGCTGCGCGCTCAGGATGAAGAGAGTCTGGAATGTTTGTGTCGGCTCTTGAAAACCATCGGCTGTGATCTTGACAAGGACAGAAGCAGGGTAAGTGACTTCTAATAGAGTAAATGTTTCCGTCTGATGGATTGTATTGTTCTGAATCGGTCATTGTTCTGTTTTTTATGCTCTGACATAACAAACATGTGGGGGGTTGTCATATCTACAGTCATGTTTTTTGCACAGCAGAGATGAATTTTAACCAGATACGCAGTTGCTCGTAAAATTGATAACGTGCAGTGCTTTAATACTTTCATATATATAATTATGCACTTGAAATCAGTGACGTAGTATGCAAGGACCAAGTTCTCGTGTTGCGGACAAAATGAGTTGTTGGTCTTGTTTTTGGTCTCATTTAAAAATTTATTGAAATTTTAAGTATACAGAATTAGAAAGCTTAGCATGCTGAAATCTGCCAGATTTGGCCAAAAATTCTGTCGGAGCCATATTTGCGAAAATGTCAAGATGGCAGAAGTCTAAATCTGTTGCATTGCTGTCATTTAAGCTACAAGCATGAAAGCACTGATGGGTCCTGATGATGTCTATTGCTGAACTTTATTAGTTTAATGCAGTTGACTGTATGCTCCTGTATGTGCTGCTGTGTGCATTCTTTAGTCTCAGATTGACCAATATATGATGAGGATTCGGAGCATCATCAGTCAACAGAAGATATCAACACGCATCAAGTTTATGCTACAAGACGTCCTTGAGCTTCGCAATGTGAGAGCTATACGCTGTTACCCCCTCAGTACTTAACCGTATACCGTGACAAGCACAGAGAGCAATTCACTAACTGATGCTCAAGCTTTTATTGGTCACATTCTGTCCCGACTGTGGATAAGGAGACGAAACAGCTGAACATTTTCTACTTTTTTGCTCAAAGTGGGCAGTAGAACGATAGCAGTATTTTTGTAACTCCGTAGAGTCAGCTGGTATCAGTTTGTTGTATGTGGCGTTATTGCGAACCCAGAAGTCAACCGGCTCTGAGTCACAGTCACCATTCATTGCACGTACATGTAAGTATCTGGCTAAAAGCTCGGCCACTGAAACATCATTCTGCCTTTTTGGTGGTGGTTCATCAATATCATTCTGAGTTTAAGTGGATTTACAAGGCCACAGCGAAGTAGTCTGTTACAGTGCTATCGATCTTGTAGGTACAAAGGATTTGAAAAAAGGATTTGCTGGCAGAGCCTCCAAGTCCAAGTCCAAGTCCATAGCTTTCAAGTCCAAGTCCGAGTCCGTAGAGTCCAAGTCCAAGTCCAAGTCCAGCAAAAACGGACTTAAGTCCGGACTCGAGTCCAAGTCCGGACTCGAGTACTACAAGTCTGCCGTAGACATATCAGATGTGCTTCAGGACAGTGACAAACTGGTGGAATTCCTTATCTTTTCAGGTCATTTGTCCCCATCCCAACTGCCCTATATAGGCAGCGCCTGATGGGCAACAACAACAACAACAACAACTTAACCTTATGCTGCATTCGGCAATGCTTGTAATTATGGTATATACGAATTTGCAACTGGTAAGTACGAGTAGGATGCGTTCGTAATGTTGACCTATATACTGCCTGAAAGTAGGCCTAAAACTGCCGGAATGCATGTATCGATGTGCTAAATGTCACCAATGTACAGATAATTGGCAATTTGGTTGAAGATAATGCACCTAGCAAACGTTTGCAGTGTATAGCCATCTTTTGCTGCAAAATATAATGGATAAAACAAATCAATTCGTCTGCTGCAGCTGCCATTGCAAAGGTCAGGGTCATGAAGTCGGAATTATCTTCAGGCTGTGGAAAGCGGCGAGTTTCCGAGTAGTAAACACGAGTCGGAATTTGAACCAAACGGAATTTCTGACTCGGAAACTCATACATACGGTATTTACGACCTCTACCAAATGCAGCATTAAAATTTGATCAAATGGCATGCTGCTGTAACATCTAGGGCAGACGATTGGCTGTTTATGAGTGAACTTCACGTTCTAAGACAGGTGCATGTTTCTGCATCCGTACAAGGTGCAGTGTGCTGGCGTGTTTCTGTCTCGCTAACTGAAGCATTGCTCTTAGTGTTCTGTCCTTGTTAACATCACTGTTTCTGTCAATACAGTTTACAATTAGTCGTTGATGGTCGGAGGTGTAGAGCTAGCACTTAGCTGTGATGTGATGTTAGCCTGTTGTTTTTGAGTGTCAGATTCTTTACATGCAGCTACATCGTGTCCGGAAAAAATGCCTATAGTATTCTTTGTCAAATTTATATGTATTATCATATTCTGTGGTATGGGTCATCCTGAATATGCACTTTAGTGAAGTACTGAATCAAGAAACTTGCTTTTCATATTAGAATAGTGCTGTGTATTTGTAGTGCTGACGTAATTTTGATGCTATTTTGGGAAAAATATAGATTTTTTTCCAGACATGGTGTATGTAGTTGGTGATTGCATTCATCCAGTGGCATCAATTCAAATTTGTTTTGGGTGGAATGCGGTAGTATGAAATTTTTATTTTAAGGCAAATTAACATGGACATTTTACCCCGGTATTTTTCATCGGGGGTGATCGTGCTTTTTGTCGTCGGGATCGATACTAGTTCATTTATCTGATCTGCACTGAATGTTGCTGCTGTGTAGAACTGTTGGGTATCTCGTCACGAGGCTGCGGCCGCTGGTCGGCTCAAGCCGGACACAACACCTGCCAGTACAGCTGCTGCTGTGGCTGCTGCTGAGGATAATCGTCCATCTGGTCCACCGTCAATGATGCACCGCATCGCGTCATCACCCGCCATCACTGACCATCGACATGGTAGACACCAGTCTCGAGCGTCTCCCAGTTTTGTGACGGCGGCGGTCGACGAACAACTGTGGAAGCTAGGTGGGGTTGGGGGTCGCGGCGGTCGACTGACTCCCAAGTCACCCCAGGCGGACGAGAATATTCAGCTTGGTCCACCAAGTAGGACCATCTGGCAGGGTGGCAGTGCTGTCGGTCGGAGGACTCCCTCGGTCGAGGGCAACAAACAGACTAGGTGAGTTACTTGTTCTACATAAATACATTGTTCAGCCTTATCATATTTAGATATAATATAGTCTTGTAGCTGAAGAATTATCAGTTATTTTTCAGCTTTTATTATAAATGGTGGAGGAGATAGACTTTGAAATGGAAGAATTTTCAAAGGTCTGATGGCTTTGATCTTTGTCTTGGATCGGGTAACATGGCATGCCATCGTGTAGCACTCTTTTGACTTCACACCAAATTTGTGAACAAGTGCGGGCAATTTTAGTGTTTTACTAATGACGCCTTTATGAAAAGTGAATGTCATAAGAAGCACTGTTTGGCCTAGTTTTGGTGTCACGTGACTATGAACTTCACTGATATGTAGCGTTGCGAAACCAGTAGGGATAAGTTGTCTGCATACTGCATTGCTGTATGAGCCTAATTTTTTTAGTCACTACTGTACTCTAGAACTATTGCTAATCATTGCTGCTTTCTTGGTTACAGCCTGCATGCCATCCATCTGGCAGTGTTGAGGCATTCCGTGGTCATATCCCATGTCATAGAGTGCTGTTAGTAATGCTATTCGCCATGTGTAGGATGCAAGCTGCTGGAAGCCGCGAGAATGGTCGCAACGTGAATGTCCTAGGTGCACGAGAGATGGCGCTTCATTCCAGTGAGAAGGACCGCAGCGATGCTATTGCAGCCGTTAGGTAACTCAAACGGAATGCTTGGCTCTTGTTGTATGAATGCAAGACGTACCTGTTCGCTACATCGTACTAGTGACGCTCATTCTAGTTCTCCTAGTTTTCGGTTTGCCGAACATGTCGACTCTTAGTGTAATTATGGTACGTGTCCTTGAAGTCTACTTAGACTAAATGCCACGGTAATAATTTTTGTGCATAATAATAATAATAATAATGCTTTTCTCCACAGGTGGTCCTGATCAGGCTGGTTCTAGAAATTTACTTTTGGGATTGCTTTGGTAGTGCATGTTACGTGCAAGATGGAACTTGGGGTCGTCTTATGTGTGGCTGTTGAATTTTGTGGTTATATTAGCTTACAAAATTTAGCTAGCTGACTTATATGTTGTGTAGGTTTAAAGTGTCATCTAACTGTATCCATTGGCTTAGTGCACCTGCACTGCAAATTTTCGACAGAATTCCAACAGACATATGCAAATTTTGGACGGAGGAGGTTATGGGTGCACAGTATTTTAATTTTTCTTAATTTTTTAAAAATGGGAGTTTATCAGCCTCAAATTTTGCATTTTTATGCACAAGCTTGATAGTCGATATGTTCATGCATCGCTGTTTGGATGGAACTGCTCCTCGGTATCTCACGGCACACTACACTGCAGTCTCTGCAACTACCTCAAGACATCGTCTTTGTTCCGCCACCAATGATCAGTTGTTAATGCTGTCCTACTAACTGAGTACAATAATTTTCTTTCTCGATCACCGGCCTGATGTTGTGTAACTTGCTACCGGGCCGATTGCTGAGGACATTTTACGGAGATTTATGGTTTTGATGTGCTGTATAAGTTTGTGTTTTGCTTACTGACTTATACGTGATGTGTGATACAGGAGCATAGCATCAGGCCTAGCAGCCACTGGTACTGCTGTATCAGCTGGTCGTCCCGTGGGTCCCGGTCGCAGTCTGTCAAGTGATGAACCCACCACACCGATGCAGTCTGCTAGTGCGGACCTCAAACCAAGTCTTTCTTCTGTCGAACTCAGCACAAAGATTCTCTCCATTCTTGAAGAATATCTGCATATCTGTGATATCCAGGTACTTCTAGTGATTACTGTCTAATGGAAGCTAACTTTATTGTTTATGAGTATGTGTGGTATTTTCTGTATTTTATAGATTATTTGGGTGGCTTGATGATAGGGCATTTGGACTCAGATCAAGTGGCCTTGGGTTCGACTCCCAGTCATGTCACTATCATTATCATGTGGTCGCTACATAGATGGGTTACTTCAACTCATTCTCCTATCCTTCTGGGATAGGTAAATGGAGTACTGGCTTACCTACATACCTACAGCACTTTGGACGCCTGGACTCTGCCGCCAATCTCTGCTGAAACGGTGATGATGAGATGGCAGAACACCTGGTCTTCCAGTGTCCAGCACATGACCAGGCTCGGAGGGACACGTTGCCTTACCAAACTAAGTAAATCATAGATGTAAAAAACGTTTTTTACGTTTTTTATTCTTGCCACGTTTTTTAACGTTTTTTATTTTCTCAACGTTTTTTATTTAAAAAAAACGTTTATCAAAATTTGAAAATTCTACCAAAGACGTCGAGAAGAGCTTTTAAAGCCACATAAACGAATTAATATGCTATAGTGGTGGTAGTTTACTTACTTAGTCTATTGACACGTGGTCTTATGACTACACGGTTGAATTGAAATTGAATAAACTTTGATCTCTTTCTTTAGTTCTAGCTGCACTGCAATTACAGCATTAGGTTTTAGGCAAGAAGTCGAACAAATAAAGGCTAACGTTTATTATCAACGTTTTTAAACGTTTTTTTTTGTTTTTGCCACTTTTTTTTACGTTTTTTAACGTTTTTTATTTTTTCTGGAACTTTTTTACATCTATGATGTAAATGAATCTATGATGCCTGTGGAGCTCCCTGGGGCAGAGTGGGGTGTTGACCTGCCTGTGCCTCTTGATCAGAAGTGAAAGAGAATAAGTATGGTGTTCATGTCGGGTGTGTGATCCCATATGACAGGTGACAATCTGTAGCTGTGAAATTCCTTAAAGTCTTACATAAGTCCACAATTTACATTCGGAGCAAATTACGTGCGGTTATGTCTGTTATTATGACAGGAGGCGGTGAGCTGTTACCAGGAGCTGGCTGGTGTGGAGCGGCTTGGCGCTGGCTGTGTGACTGCGATTATTAACCACGTCATTGAGAAGTGTGAACAGTCACGACAGCAGGCTGGTACTCTGCTACTGCGACTCGTCACTGACCAACTCATCTCCGTGGACCAGTTCGTCAGTGGGTAAGCTCAGCATCCATCATTTCCTTTCGTTGTCAGATGTACAAAGCAGTGTACTGCTACCGTACTTATATGTTGTGACATATTATTATGACATACAATGTTTTTCAGAAAAAAAGTACTCTCTCTAGTCAGTGTGTGATAAAGTGTCATATCGGAACCAATTTGAATAAAAATTTGTGCAGTTGATCATCGTTGAATCTGTGAAATAGTTGTGATGTTTTTATTGATGTTTGTTATCCGAAATTTTAACAGATTTTAACAGATTGTTAAAATTTTTATTGATCAATGGTGTGATTAATCATTAATTTCCACGGTTCTGATTCTTACGCATGACAGCAGCTACTGCTGTAGCACGTCTTAGCCATCGCAATTCTGTCTGTTCGTCACACGGGTGGATCAGTCAAAAACGGTGCAAGCTAGGATCACCAAATCTTTACAGTTGGCTGCCTGCAAGACTCTAGTTTCAGGATCCATAAAGCTTTTCCATAAATTCAACAGGGGTAACCCCACTAACCCTGAGCAAGGGTGCTAAACAAGAGGGAATAGGGAAAATAAGCCAAGCCACTCGAATATCAGCTGCACAAGATCTGTCACACCTTCTGGCGAACGTGAAATCATGCAGAGTCAAATCATGAAATGATTATATTGGTAATTGGTGATAACAATAGCCTTTCAGGCTCTGTGTAATACATTTAATACGTTACGTTATGTTGTCAGTCGCGACATTTTAGGTTGCAAAGTAGGTCAATTCAAGTCGCGACTTAATGAAAACTGTTTACTTTGGATAATATGATGAATTTGTGCGGGGAATGTAAACGTAGCTTTCATAGTTCATAGTCATCGTGCTGGGATTGGTGAGCTTAGATTTTGTTTGCACCAAGTTTTTAAACATGCACTGCTGTTGTGCGTTCCCCTTTACGTTAGCTGGGCTTTTCTTGTTTGTTTTAAGTCATGAACAGCTGACGTCATGTCGTTGGCTTGTCAGAATGGCGGAGATCTTTGCGACTGCAGAGGACACTGAGATCGATGTGCCGCGGATTTGGCAGTATTTGGCACAGGTTGTCAGTCCAATGGTACAGCCAGACGGTGCACTGCCTCTGAGCTTCTTGGGTCGTGCCACAGAATCGGTTCGGTTGAGTCGTAAAGTCTCGCTGCTGATTGCCGACATCCTTCACAGTGCCGCTTCACGCCTTGTATGTCAATCAACGTTTGTTTAAGTGTAGCAGCCAGCAGTGGTGTTGTGGGTTAAAAAGTAGGCACACCAGGAAGTTGCAATTCTCCAACTGACACTGCAAATTTTTGACAAAATTCCAACAGTCAGATGCAAATTTTGGACGGAGGAGGCTATGGGTGCTCAGTATTTTAATTTTTCTTAATTTTTTTAAAATGGACGTTTATCAGCCCCAAATTTAGCATTTTTATGCCTTTGCCAACGTATTGCGGCCGGAGGCATGTTTTCAGAGTGTTCGTGCGTGTGTCTGTGCGTGCATCCGTTCGTGCGTCCGTGCCTGCATGGAATTTGAGCGCAAATATCTCCAGAACAACTGAAGATATTGACAAGTGGTAAACGGCGTTAACGACTATGATGTCTTTTGCGTTGAACAAAAACAGTGAACTTTGGTCCACTAACAATGACAGTTAGCTAATGTTTACCCAGTCGACACTGCACACTTCTAGACAGCATTCGTAAGCCATTATACAGTAGGCCTAGTCAGTTGGCGTTATGCGTATAGTGATGTGGTCACATTTCTTATTAATTTCTCTTTTAATTCGTCAAACTGCCTAATTCTTTCTCAATCAGTTAACATAAGTAATTTCGTGGGGTTTCTTGTTAATTAGTAATTAATCAATTAACAACACTTTCTCTGTGTAAACATTATTCTCTCGCTGCAAAGTTCTACAGCGCGGCTCATTATCTATGCAGCTAATGAATATTCATGAGATGCGATGAATCATGTTCGCATTTTCGTTGTGCATGACTGGCACCGGCAAGTAGTGATATTGTTAGGGTAGGTCCAGTTATTGCTTGGCTATAAATAGATTCGTGATTTCTGCTTTTTCGATTTGCGCGCCGTAATACGCGGTCTCTGCGATAGCTAGCTTCTTGTCACATGTTGGCGGAGGCATAATAGTCGACGCAGTCGTAACCGCCATCGAGTTGGACAGCAGTTTTTAGACGACAATTTTTGGACAGTCAAAAATTTTTCAACAGTTTTGTGACAGCCCAACTTTACGGTGGGAGCAGTTGTTTTCTTTTCGTCCTACAGCAAATGCCATCAACAGCCAGAGGGCTTTATTGTAACAGCGCATAATACAAAAATATACAGCACACTACAGAGTTAGTAAAAGTGTTATGTAGAATGTTGGATGAAATGTTTATTGGTAATTATTACATGTTAGTTGTTGCTTCATTTTGGCCGCTATTTCATCAATGTCTCGCTAGTAGTAGTAGCAGAATATTATATACCGGTAGCGCATGTAAATAAGAGTCACTGTGTGTATGTGCTTCACGTAAACAAAAACATTTTGCATACAGTAGCCATCAAAGTTCTGAAGCAGTTTGATGTCTGTCTGGCTGATGCATTTTCGTGGGCTGACTGTACTGTTCTCTACTGTAGTAGTCCGCAGTATAAAACTCAGATTATGACTTTTAACTCCTCAACTTTTCTTGCTACAAGAACTTACCACCAATCTACAGAATATGTCCACCTGATCACAAGTGTATAATTTTTTCGTTCAAAACTGCAGTGCAGTTTGGGTGGCTTAAAATGGAGAGGGGTTTAATTAAGAAAGCACATCGTTGCGTGATTCTACGTGTTCTGAGCCATTATGTGCTAGCGTGCATTAAGCGGTCTCTTCAATACACAATGACATGAAATAAAACGAACGCATAGAGACCTAATGAAAATGCAGTCATACATTTCAAACATTTGGAGACTTGAAACATTTGGTCTCCTGCAACAGATTTGTACTATTTTTGGTCTGTGTTTTCCCTTTCACGACATAATCAATTGTGCTAAAATTCATTGAGGAGTTTCAATTTTGTGGCAGGTCAAATTTTGGCCTATCCCGCAATTAGTGCTTAATTAATACTTAATTGGCATTTCATAATTATGTACTTAATGTGCAACTGTTGGAACATAAAGATTTGATTTTTATAACCAGTTTACAATGATGAACACATTTTATACAAGTTGTTGTAGGAAGAAAGTTGAGGCCTCAATTAAATTTTTGCTCACTTTTTGGAGCTTCATACTGCGGACTATAATGGGGCCAGAAATTGCAAAGTTGGCCCAGTTGTATACACTTATATTTAGGTGTTTCTTCAAAAGACTTTGCATGTATTGACAATCTAGCCCTGAATGTGATGAAGCTTGTGCGTGTTAATTTCTTTTATTTGTAATTGTTAATCATGTTGCTGTTTGTAGGGCGAGTCCACAGTAGCTGAGATGTGGCGGAATTCTGGGTTAGAATGGTCGTTATTTGTACCACCGACTGAAGTGTCGTCATTTCTGCACGACAGGAAACTTCACTGGCTTCACAAAGTTAATGTACGTTTTCATGTATTCGTGAATGTGCATCGTAGAGAATGGTCCAAAAATGTACGCCAAGATGGTGGGCCCACGAAGTTGCATCACAACTTCATCAGTTGCTGGCCATTTTTTCAGTTCAGCTGATATATTTTGAGTGACAATGTCAGCAGCAAACCAGCAATGTCTCTCCATGCAATGATTCTTTGCTACTTTCAGTGCCAAACCAAACTACTTTGTGCAAACAGGCAAGCCATGTGTGCTGGGCACTGAGTAGTCTGGAAAACAGCAAAGTGTCAGGGAATTTCGTAGTGTCTGGAGAGTGATCACACTGTGTAGTAGTAGTTTTAGTGGTGATTGCAATTTACTGCATGCAATCATTTTATGTGCTAGTGTTTATATATCCAGCATCTGCTACCAAACATAATAAACGAATCAGTCAGTTGAATCGAATCAAAATAATTAGTCCGCCCGAAAGCGATAGCTTGTGGAGCGGACTTAAGTTTTACCCCTGATGTTTTTTTAAAATTTTTTTTCACTTGCGAAATCTCCGAGATGCGTGGGCCGACCAGCGTGAAATTTTGCACGATAGTCAGTAATAGGCCGAATTTTATAATGCCGGTCCAAAATTTGGGGGGGCACACCCCAAAAAAATTTCAGGGGCCAAAAACATGCAAAATTTAGCCCGATTTCGGACGACTTCGAAGTTCGGCGGCGAATATCTCCGAAACGGATGAAGATATTCAAAATCGG
>Ga0056128_1002596_pt1 | contig 21567 bp, 12 predicted proteins | sample WorMetLIZISLAND2_FD_71113 | JGI IMG/M metagenome (GOLD analysis project Ga0056128, IMG submission 71113) | Marine gutless worms symbiont microbial communities from Max Planck institute for Marine Microbiology, Germany - Olavius geniculatus... ... | reverse complement strand
GTTACAATTAAGTCTGTCACTTAGCTAAGTGATGTGCGGATTGTGTTGGTGCAACGGAATCGATTTAAGTAGCCGGTTAAGTACCGCTTAAATTTAAGTGGTACTTAACTAAGTATGTATTTAAAATTGGTTGGTGCAACCAACCCTTAGTCTTCAAATCACATCAATCATGATATGACTAACATACTGACAACAAACAAGACAACTGCAACGTCAAACCTTTGAACTGAGAGCTCATTGGCGATGACATGGGAATAGACTTGGCAACTGCGGCTTTAGATATAGCAGTCAGCGACGAGATTTCAGGAATCTTAGCATGGTAGATGAAGTCGTTGTCCTTTTCAGCATCCTGCAATGCTCTCAACAGGCGCTTCTGAATGTCAGAGAACAAAAACCCAGAACCGCTGTGGGATTCCGCTGCTGACATCAAGTCCTTAGCATGCTGTTTATACACACAACACAACTCAATGCAGTGGAAAATTTTATCTCGGCCCCACTGCACTGTTCACCCTGAGTGAACTACACTATCAGTACATCAAACAAAGATAATAAAACTCACAAGAAATCTCACCATCCCAGCATGTTTCATCTCAGTAATGCTCAGCTAAAGGAGAAATAAAGGAGAAATCTTGGGTTACCCCGTCAACATCTACAAATACGAACAACACAGCTAAAATAGGCAGTTTCGATTTGGAAGTTTCCAGAACATAAATTTGCTTACCACAATAATATACCACGTACTTTCTGTTTAATTTCAGGTCCAAACTGTCACTGTCAAGAGTTAGTGCACTAAAGCAAGCAAGAAATGAAAAAGTCAGTGGAGCTGACATACCCTCAACCTGGCAATCTCTTCACCAAAGTCTTTAGATTCCTTGGAGACCATGCTCTGGTAGTACTCTGCAATTGCGTGGTATGCTGCCTGCTTGCCAGACACACTGTTTAGCCAGTCCTGTACATGATGCAGAGATAATAGTTATAATAACAACATGCAATCACAGCATAATCAAATACTTCACAAAAAAGATCTCTGTATCACTCATTCTGACAAACATGATAGCATGTCCTAACTCTAATGGGCAGAAATATGAGATTTACATATCTACACTATTTTTCACACATGAGATCACAATCTCCAAATAACTCTATGCATTTTTACACGCGAAAGCAGCTAAACTGCTTTAGTGTGTCTTAGACATCGCAATCCTATCTATCTGTCTCGATCACACGGGTGGATCAGTCAAAAGCGCAAGCTAGGTTCACCAAATATTCACCATCGGCTGCCTGAAAGACTCTAGTTTCAGGAACTGTAAAGCTTTCCCATAAATTCGAAGGGGGTCACCTCGAACAAGGGTGCTAAACGCAATTTTTAGCCAATGTTGCTGTACCTTAATAACGATGCGAGATAGGGCCTAGGTTACCATTAATCACTAATAGGAAGTCATACACTGGCTCTCAATTGCCACCAAATTCAATGACCTTGGATGACCTTGAACGCCAAAATAGAGGGTTTTTATAGATTTTTTGGCGATTTCAGGCTGCAAGACACATTTCAAGAGCGAATTGCACCGAAATCGATTTAGACAGACATGGAGAAGCTGCATATGTAATTTTCAGCATTGAACGTAGATTTCGATGGTGCAAGTCTCAATTTTCTAGGTTCAAGGAAACCTGCGCACGAGGGCATCAAAGAGGCATGGGCATGCTGCTTATCACAGCAAGCACTATTGACGAGCTCTTCAGTCGTATCAACATCGATGACTTTGAAAAACCTGAACTTCCAAAATAAGGGGTTTTTATTGATTTTTGCGATCTTTGGCTGCAGCGCACACTCTAAGAATGAACTGTGATGAAATGGCTGGAGATAGACTGACAGTCTGCAAACAGGAACTGCTTTAGGCTTTCACGCATCTCGTAAGCATCAGCTCAAATTTCTTGTCTGCTATGCCAACGTCTGCTAAATAGTTTACACACTTTGTTTTGTAATTTTTGCCAGGCATACGCTGCAACCATGTATATGCCGCACACTTGTACATTTATGGTATGCCGCATATATATTGCACATTTTTGTACATATTTTGACAATGCTGTAAATCACCTACTCTACTCTAATTGTTTGTTAGTGATGTACACTACAGGAAACTGCATAAAATGTAACTTCAGCACATTTAAACTACAATCCCTTAGCAAATGTAATCATGTTTTTACTAATACTGGATTAATTAATTATGACCCACATGTGTGGTTCTGCATAGCATCACTGACCTTCGGCCAGAGGCTTTTGATGGACTCAAGCTGAAGCAGTTTGACGGCATCAGCATACAGGTCGGAGCATTGTATAGCCAGCTTTGCCACCATCGACGGCTTCATCTTGTCTGTTGACATGCAAATGACAGATGGCAAATGATCACCAACTTGAAACTTCAGTCAGTCACATTTACTCGATGTCGTTAATTAACAAGCAAAGATGTTGCGAAGCCATGTGGCAACATACATGCAGCTGTCCATCTAGTTGTTTTCGTCATGGCGAGCTGGTCAGGTTGTGCCTATATGGAGGTGAGGGAGTTAGATGCCGCAAACAGATGAAGAATACCACCAGGTTGTAACTGTCCTGGAACACATCTGAGACGTCAATGAAGTAAACAAAGTACCACTGGCATACACCCCGAAAAACCACCGAAAGTTAATGGAATTTTAGTCTCTTGTTCCACAAATGTTAAAATATTTCATTACGGTAAGTTTGTAAAGCATTGTAAAGGCATAAATTTGCAAATTTTCGGATGTTCTTTTAAAAAACACAAAACTCGATAAGATGCAAAAACCCAATAAAATACACCTAGGTAAGGCTTTTTGAAAAAAAAACAGATTTATTCAGACCCTGCTAAGACTGCATACCAGTCATAGTTTTGCGGACGAAGCAGTCCTGAGCCTGTGCCAGCATCAGAGCACTCAGGGCATTCAGAGTGTCAGGATGCAAATCCGGTGTCGGATCACCCTGGACACTTGACAAAACCGTGTCCTTCAGGTGCCCGAATATTCCACACGATTGCTGCAAATTAACAACACGATCAATACAATAATCACTAAACATACAGGTAGTCTTTGCAATGCACCTGCTGTCAGATGGAGGTTGTTTACTACTTTACTTATACACAAACCACACTCAGCTTGCTCAGTACTGTTTTCACAATTTTCAGCTGCAGTTGTGCATCATAAAGCAAATGATGGTACAGTTTATGCCATCTGAACGTGGTTTAAGCTCATACTGCACACTTGCTTATCCATTCCAGCAGCGTCGACACGTCGTGTCTAGTACTTAAACTTATCAACAAGCCTTTTGCGTCGGACACAGGAGAAGCAGATTTCACTTTCATGGCTAATACTGAACTACAGACACACAAACTAAAATCGGGATGTTTCCTCAATCACAAATTCTGTTACAGTTACAGTTACAGTTACATTGAAGTCAAAAGCAAACCAGACGTGAAAATAATAATTTAATACCATTAATAATATTTCTAAAAAACTCACACACAATGCTTTACAAAGAAATGATGCTTCCGAAATATTACTTCCACCCAAGTGGAAAATAATGGAAATGCAGCAATCAGAACTGTTGCAACAAAAACCTGAAACAGTTTGGCAGCTATTTTGCGCCCATCATCGCTGCCAATATTCTGAGTCTCAGCTATTTGGCTCTGCATAGCGGCAATGTTGAACAACACACAGACTCGCTCGAACGAGCCAGAAGCAATCGCTGTAAACAGTCCACATACACATCCACTTTCACACCAGCTACTAGCAAACAAAAACAAAAAACCACTGCTACAGAAATAACTTTTCTACCATTTTCATCATCAATAATTAAAGACAGTATCCACAATAAACTATCTTTGAAAACTTGATCTTTTTTTAAAACTATTAAGGGATACTATACTACAAGAAGATCCCAGAACTGCAAAGAAATAAAATCATTCAAAATGTAAAACAAAAGTCAATTCTAGTAAAATAACTTACTGAGAGTTCTCTTTCCAGAAAAGAAAGATTCCTTGTCAAATGCATCTTGCCACTTGAAGCTGATCCGTACCTAGTTGCAATTACCACAGTCAAGAATACTATTAAGTACACAAGAAACATGACTGTGTGTGAGACCAGATTCACAAATTAAATACAAAACTAGTGCAATTATAGTAGTAAACTTCAAAGCTATTCTTATGTTTATAGATTCAGTGTCCACTACTACTGACTAATACTACTAATACTACTGACACTCATCAGTGTTGTTAAGCATCTACTAGAAACAAAAAAAACACAGAACAAAACAAATAGTAATGGTAACCTGATTCTCAGCAATTGGAAACTTTCCTTCAGTCGCAACAAGCTGATCATGGTATCTGTTTAGCACAAAACATGCACGTCAGGCATGTCATATGTAAGAACACTGAAATATAACAGTCACATCACAGCTTCAAATGAGAAAGATAACTGCCAAAATAGTCACGTACAAGCATGTGGCAAAACTGACTATAACTATCACAACACCAGTGTGTGACAAATGACCACGCAGAAATAAAACTGAAACTAAAATGACACTCGGAGAGCGCAAACCTCTGCCAATTTTTTTCTGCAGTGCTCTTCAGGTGGCAGCACATTCAGGTAGTTAACAGAAGTCTGCCTTATCTGGTAATGGTAAAGATTTCTTCAATTTTATCCTGGACTAGAGATGACACAGATCACCATCAAAATCTAAACACCTCAAATTTGTGCCAAGTCTATCCTTTCCTTAAAATTTTAGCCATATCAACCTGTATTTTTGTCTGTGATCCTGGTAACAAACCAACAGATCCGGGGACCTAGGGAGTGCTGTAAGCTCCTCCAGTGCGGTCCAAAGTGAAAACCCAAAAGCCAAAAGTTTTCTGCAATTTTGGCAGTCAAGATAGTTTTTCTGAACAACTTAAATTAAATTAAATGTTTCTGCTGTGCTGTTCAGTCGCAAAGTAGTCTGAGTACTAGAATGCACGACATTACTCGCAGGAGGATATGTGCATTATTGGAAAAGAAGAAGAAGAAGAAATGCATAGATGTCTATATCGATTAACTGGCTAACTTTGCACTGGTCCATCGGCCGGCCAGTATGCCACCTGATCAGACAAACTACTCCTTTCAATCAGAGATTAGCAAACTTGACGCAGCACAGATTAAAAAGGGCTTATAACTAGGGTTAACTGGTCCTTTCTCTCACGATTAATCGGTTAAAATAAACGGGTGGTCTTAAAAACCTTAGTCTATAGTCTGTCATCTTCACCACCTGTTCGTCTTTGTGGTCTGTCATCATCTACATCATCTTCCCTGCCTGTCCATCTCCGTCTGTTGCCTTCTCTAAATACTAAAAACTACCCTAACACTAAACCCTAAACCTAACTGCTGTTTTCGGTAGTTTTCAGTATTTAGTGCTACCGGTCTTTTCTGGGGTGAGATGAAACACCGCACCGGCAGCACCGACCGCACCAACAGCAAATTACCACATTAAGGCTAACACTAACCCTAACCTTAGCCCTAACACTTGCTGGTGCAGTCGGTGCAGTTGGTGCTGCCAGTGCAGTGTTTTGTCACACCCATTTTTCTGCCCTGCATCTTCTTTGTCATCTTTCCATCCATCTGTCGTCTTCTCCATCTGTCTTCTCTGTCGTCCCTGCCATCCAATTTTTTTGCCATTATCCTCGAGCGAAATAAACAGGCAAGAAGCAAAATGTTCTGCGGTAAATACCTCAGCATTCAAACATGCAGCTTCAACATGCAGCTAAATCCGTTTAAATTGAGGGGCTACAGCTGACCAATCACAGTGCTAAAATGGGCCTGCAGAACTGCCCGCCCAGAAACTAGTGTTATGCGATACCTTCGACACATCACAGTACCACGATACAGCCATGTATTGTGACATAAAAATACAAGTTTCGATACCATGCAGTTTGCAATTGAATCACTCTATTGCACACTGCGTGACAGTAATGAAAAAAAACACGTCACATTAAAGATTGACAAACGCATAGTAAACATACATTTTAAGTGACGGCGGGGGCCCCCAAACGTCGCGGGCCGCGGGATAACTTCACCCCTCTCTCGACGAGCCTGTGGATCAACGTTTCAGATGAACTTATGGTATCGCGGTAGTATCGCGATACTCCATACCTAAAGCGGTATCGTTATCGTGGCTCCAATTTCAAGTATCGGACAACACTACCAGAAACTGAACCGAACTTCCCAATACGAATACCTGTATAGAACTTCCAGAGCAGACTCGTGTTTGTCCAGCGACTTGGAAATCGTATTATTTCTCAACTTATTGAATTCAACCAACGCTTGATCAAAGTCTTCGGTGTCCGATCCGCTATAGGTGTCTGAAATGAAAGTTTTGAGAGGTTTTATGAGGTCTACTTCCCATGTTCGCTTTAAAGGCACAGCAAGAAAAACACTCGCCATTTTTACGCCTAAACCTAAAAATAAACATTCCTGTCACGTGACTAATGATGCTCGTGCTGCTGAATCACGTCACTCAGTGTTAGAGATGGGTCGATATATCGTTTCGATATGGACATTGGACAGTTCTCGTTCTCGATCGTCTGTTAAAATACAAAATCTTTCAAATTATCGTGATATAAATTTACTAGCTTTTTTCATTCATTAAGTGGGAGCAGCAATTTGCAATTGCATAATTGTAATATGGCTGCAGGGTTCAGGGGCGGATACAGACTTACAGGGGTGGGGGCTTGCAGACTCGTGCACGCCCTCTAAATTCGGCAAACAGGCCTAATGCAGATTGCCTGAAATATGCACGACACAGTTCCAATTTTTTTTCTGCTCGCTTCGCTGGCACTTTCAAATTTGTGGCGCCACACAGTTAGGGCCCAATCTAATTGACTGGAAAAAATGCGAATTACGCGAGCATTTTTATGGAAAAATGTAAATTACACGGAAATTACATGAAAGGTTAAAATGACCTAAAATTGCAATTTTCTTTGCTACACTCATGCTTAAAGTAAGATGTCAACGACAGGATATGCTTATTGTAAAGCAGATTTAGCAGCGGTTTAAGCCCAAATTCTATTACGCCGACTTTCACCAAAACTTCCCCACAGGGAAAGTCGTGGACACAAATCACAAAAGTCACAGATACAAACCATCTTGACATGCTGAGATGTTTGCGACTTTGTAACAAGTCTGCGACAAACCTATTTGTGTCGCTCTAATGAAACTTAGTCCGTTACAATGCGTGGGGAGTCGGTCGCTGACTTTCATGATTTGAGTCTGCAACTTTGGCGGAAACTTGTTGCGAACTTTGTCGCAAAGTCAGCGTAATGGAATTTGGGCTTTAGCAAACTAAGCAAAAAAAGTCTGTCAGCTAAAGATACTATGCAAATGTTTTGTGAGTAACCATAAAAATTATGCAACAAACATCCAGAAATGCCCAAAAATGTAGAAAAAATACCAAAATCTTGGGATTTTATGCAATTTCATGGACACTTACAATTACACGGAAGCCTGCCAATTACATGGAACATGTCACATCCGTGTAATCGTAAATCTGGTTGGGCCTTACGCACCGCCCTTACCTGCCTTCACTGTTTAAACTGCACTTGGTCAGTTTATTCTCTTATTTTAAGTCTATAATTTTAAGCCTTTATTGCCAATTAATGACCGATTTTTATGCGCGACAGCTAGCTAGCTAGCTGCAGCGCATATTATCAAAATTCTTTCACTGACACACTATGCATACAATTTGCAATAATGTGATTATTATATATCCCACCACACTGTAAATGCATCTCTACACTACCTTGTGAAATATAAGTGAAATGTATGTATATAATGATAATAACAAACTAACATTTTGGTAATTGAAACAAAAAGCACTGCAGACCAACATTGCAGTGACTGATCCGTATGACAGTAGACTGCGTGGGTCTAACATAGCCTAGTGTCATACGAATCATTCACCGCAATGTTGGTCTGAAGTTTTTTCCGTTTACCTAGATATTTGTTATTATCGTTAGTTTTTTCTTACATTTATAATTTGCTAGGTAGTGTAGAGATGCATTTATGGTGTGGTGGAAATATATAACAATTACATTATTGCAAATTGTCTGCAGGGTGTGCCAGTGAAAAGATTTTGACAAGAAAGCCCAGCTAACACAAAGGGAAAAGCGCAACAGTGGTGCATGTTTGAAGGCTCACTGCGACCAAAATCTAAGCTCACCGATCCCAGCAGTTGACATTCGACACGATGATCAGGAAGGCTACCATCAACAGCGTTTCATTTACACTCACTAAAGGGCATAACTGGTCTCGCGCAGCTGATAGTGGTAAAATAACAACTTTTTAGGCGGATACCCATCTTTAATGCCCTCGTGCGCAGGCCACTTTGAACCTATGGAGTTGAGACTTGGAGAGTTCAAATCTACATTTAATGTTACAAATTTCACATGCAAATTGTACTGGTCTATCTGCAGTGATTTTGGCACAATTCACTCTTGAAATGTGTCCCACAGCCCGAAATCTCAACAAAGAATCTATAAAACCCCTATTTTGGCATTCAAGGTCATCCAAGGTCATTGAATTCAGTGGCAATCAAGAGCCAGTGTACGACTTCCTATTAGTGGTTAATGGTAACCTAGGCGCTATCTCCCACCATTTCAGAGATATGGCGACTGATTGGCTAAAAATCGCAAATTTTTCCTACCCCCCTCTCATTTAGCGCTCTCGTTTAGAGTGACCCCCTCCGAATTTATGGAAAAGCTTTACGGATCCTGAAACTAGAGTCTTCCAGACAGCCAACGGTGAAGAATTTGGTGATCCTAGCTTGCACCGTTTTTGACTGATCCACCCGTGTGACAGATGGATGAACAGAATTGCAATGGCTAAAATGTGCTAAAGCAGTCTAGCTGCTTTCATGCGTAAAAAAAAGCAAGCAGATCTGATTTACCTTGTACACATGTACAGTGAATTACATGCTGTACTAACTTCTATCTGCTGTAGAAAAAAAACAATACCCAGCACAGAAGTTCAAAATTATTGTGCAAATACTTTAACTGGCCACCAATCTACTAAAGGAGATGTAAGACGATCGTTGAAGTCAGCTGATTTGTGTGGGGATGGTCTAGGTGACTGAGAAAATTGGCCGATGAAATCATTAAACAAAGATACAGAGATACATACATCATCAGCAACTTTGTAAGATATGAGCTTCACATATACAAATCCCAAAATTGATTTTTCACCATCTAATGAACGAAAATAAATATTATAAACTAAAAGACAAAAAATAACTAAAACAAAAATTCATCTCTCAGTGTAAATAATCACCATGGCAACATAAACAAAATTTGTTGACCGATATACAAGAAGTTAGCCAACAAAATCGTCAAAGGTAGAACATATTCTACCTTGCCAACAAAATCGAGCCGACAGAATCGACATGATTTTTGCATCACAAACGACCGATTTTTTCCGATTTTGTTGGCAGATAAAATCAGCAAACTTTATCGACCATCTGACATCCCCTTAACAGTATCTGTTCACAGTTACAATCTCACTTTGGCACACGTAAAACAAAAACGTCAAAATTTCAAAATGTACTTCTAGTCCATGCACTTGTAACATTATGTCATTCACTCTTCATTACAAGTGACATTAATATCAAAGTTCATTTTTCATACACGTACAAAACTGTCCGCCCAGTTTGATACAAAACAGCAATCAACAGTCATGAGATATATTATAGATTCTATGACATCTGCTACATCAATAATTATAGCATTGTACTCGAAAATGAATAACTACATCGTCTGGACAAAAACATACACAACCAAACAGCATGGAATTATTTTACACGCTTGATGATGTGCACGCCCGAGTCAGTGAAGACGGGAGTGCTCAGCTCACCGACGCCAAGTGCAAACGAAGCATCTTCAAATGGTTTCTGCATCTGTCCACGACCAAATGGTCCAAGATCCCCACCACGCTTTGCTGAACTGCAGTCACTGAACTCTGTCGCTATCTCCTCAAAGCTCCGCTCGCCGGCCACAATCTGCCGCCGATACTCTGCAAGCAGACGTCATGTCAGACTTTACAGAGAAAAATGCATCAGATCAGACAAATTCTTTCCTTTTTTCCCACTCAGTGTTGTTGTGGCAAAGGGGCAGAAAATGCCCCACCTAAATGTTGGTCCATCACAAAACTGACAGAAAATCTTGTTTTTGTCAGAAATGTTTCATCCATTTTTGGCTGAAAACCCAATAAATATGAAAAAATTTGGCAAAAAATTAGAATTCTTAGTTTCCATAATATTGCCTAGGAAATACACAGTGTGTCAAAAATATGCAGTGTCAGTAGGAAAATCAGAACTTCCTGCCCTATCCACATTTTACGCGCAATAGCAGCTACTGCTTTAGCGCGTCTAAGCAATTCTGTCTGCATGTCCGTCCATCTGTCACACAAGTGGATCAGTCAAAAACAATGCAAGCTAGGATCACCAAATCCTCACCATCGGCTGCCTGGAAGACTAGTTTCAGGAAATGTGAAGCTTTTCCATAAACTCAAAGGGAGTTTCCTCGAACGAGGGCGTTAAATGAGAGGGGGGTAGGCAAAATTTGCTATATCCAGCCGATACGAGGTCAGCAGAGTGATAGGTGGCGACCTCTGGTGAGTACAAGAAAATAAAACACTATAGACACTATAGCAGCGGGTCGTCTGGCACCTGGCGCCCTCTGGTGAATGACTTAGACTTTGTTTCACTGTGTTTCAAACATGCACTCCGGCCGTTGCGCATTTCTGTTTGCGTTAGCAGATCACTTGTTCACACACAATGCAACGCCGCTACTCCCAATGTCTGCCCCATAAGATTAGTCTCCTTCCTCTAAATCAAGCGCTGAGGCATGTGGAGGACTGCAAGCTCAACAAGATCAGAAGCAGTGCTCCAAATGCCAACACAATTCTTTCTGTTTCTAAGTCAAAAACTGTGCCCAGTGGTGATAACAGCTTTCTTCGTTGCAAGAGAAAAAATGTTGAAAATTTGATAATAACAAGCACGAGATAAGCCTCTAGCAGATGCATGTCATGTTGGATGCCTGCAGAATAGAGAAAATAGCAAATGCTCTAGACTGTTGCCTTAGTTATGCACTTTCAAATGAACAGTTCACCCAAGTATTTGAAAAATCTTCAGTTATGTGCAAAATTATGCACAAGCTAGAGTGTTATTGCATAATTCCACAAAGACTACCTTCAAGCTGCTTGAGCGCCTCTTCCTTGCTGCGGGTGATGTTCTCCTGTCGCCATGACGATGGCCGACGAGAATCTCGATGTTTGACAAGAATGTGTGAGCACTGAGCTGTTGACATATTGCCAGCCGGACCGTCCGGTTTCTCCCACTGGGAAATTCCTGTCTCTTTGTTTAAATAATATGTTCGCCCTGCAACCACACACGTATGAAAATACACACACTAAAAGAAGCCACGAAGTGACAAAAAACAAATGCCGTACAAAACCAAACATAAACTATAATACACACTACACAGTAATGTAGTCCTCAAACCATGGTCTTGTCTTGAGATGTCTCAAAATCAAAAAAAATCATGTCTTGGACTTGGTCTCCTTTCTTCAGGGATGAGATCTGAGTCTTGACGTCGAGACTATCTAATTAAACCATTGAGACTGTCTCAGAACATACTAATTAGTGATGATTCAATATATCGAAAATATCGATATATAGTTCTCGATATCGATATATCGTATCGTATCGTATCGTTGAAGAAATATCGAATTCTTCAATATATTGCAATGTCTTTTATATATCATGATATTTTCGATATATGGCGATATTTTACGCTAGAAGATTACATTTTTATTACTGCATTAGCAAAATAATGAAAATAAATGAAGAAAATAACAAACTAGATGAAGCAAACTTACTATAGTGTCGTAATTTAACAACACTTACAACAGTCTATAGTTAATTTTTAAGTTTACTGACACATTTTAGTATCTACGTAAAGCAAACTGCCATGCCGAACGTTCACGTCTTGTTTTTGTGCTTGCATAAGACTTACATAGTTATCATTTTTAAAATATCGATATCGATATCGTGATATTTTCAAAATATCGTATCATTGCACCCTGATTCTTTCTGAGACTTTGGCACTTTATAAATCATTTACTTACTTACTTACTAATACTAATGTCTCATCTCAGTCTTGTCTCGAACAAAATGCTCAACATCTCAATCTTATAACTGAGCATCATCTGGCAAGACATCATTATTTTGGTTTCCAAAGTGTAATGGAAAAACGATGAGAAGATGCTAATATGGTTGCCTAGAACACAACTTGTGACATATATATTTGTGGTGTTTAATGGTTTTCACCATATATCTCGACCTAGGTCTCAAAAGCTGAAACGTTTCTGTCTCATCTCAGATCCAAAATGCCTCATCTCAGTCTCCTTTCTGACAAAATTCCCACTGTCTCAGGATCAGCTTAAAAAATCTTGTGCATGCCATCGTTGATCTTTTGTAAGAAAAACGTCTTGGTCTTGACAAAAAAATCAAGAATTTCAAGACCTGCTGTATATTTTATTAACTTTAAACTCTGTAAACTATTAGTTTAACCATCCCCTAACCTGTTCCTAACCCTAACCCTATCCTTAACCTTAATCCCAACACAAATTTTAACCCTATCTCTAACCTGCCATAACAGCTGCAAGTCTGCACATCCGTCGACCAGCTTTTTACTAGAGCCCAGCAATTATTCCAACAGCAGTTAGTTTAACAGCAAATATTTCAACAGCAGTTAGTCAAAACATAATTAAGTTATTATGATGATCATCAACTGGCAGTAAGTATTGGTTTGGGTCTGCTATAGCGAAGGGCCGCCATAGCGAGGGGCGGGCAACCGCGACTGACAACCTCAGCCGTAGCTTCACGGATCGCCAATTGACCAACTAGCTCCTCAGGTCTAAGTAGACCGTCACGGGCAGCTGTTGGCAACTTATGTAGGCACATGCACCGCCGTCGAACTTACTACCTATACTGTACACTAATTTATGGTGTGCATTACTGTCGTATCAATATTTCAAAAATGCTAACACTAACCTGATCGCTAACCCTAACACTAACCCTAACCTTCATCTTTGTAAGCAAAAACTGTAATTTTAATATTAAGCACAAAATCATACTATATTACACGCGAAATTGTCGCCCCCTGGTGAATGTAAATGTTGCATAATGATTCGTCTGTCCATATTGTACATTAATTTATGGTGTGCATTTTTGTCACATAAATCTTTGAAAAATGCTAAGTATCATACATTCGGAAAAGCTATTTCAGTGTGCATTCACGAAACCAATAATGTAGATATGGTGTATTCTATGGCAGCTCTGTCTGATGCATTCATGCATCGTGTCAAAATAACTTAGCTGAACTTCATTACTATTTGTGTATAATTTAAAGCTATATATGACAATACGAAATGAGGTATACCGCTCGAACGACTGACTTTCGATTCCCAACCCACCGGCAAATCATTCGCCATTAAGGTGCTCTGAAATTTATAACTAACGGGCCGCAAGTTAGGTCTACATCAAGTCAAATCAACGCGATTTCGCGGAAGTCACAACTTTACAAAACACAAAAACAAGTAAACCTACAGTTTTACACAAGTTAGCTGTCATTGTTAGTCAGCAAAGTCCTGTCTCTATCTTTGAAGTTTTGGGCCGATCGTTAAGGTCGAGTCTGGTACGATAGTATACGTCGTCTGTCTGACGCATGCAATGGCTAAACGATAGGTCTTACTGTAAGACCTATCGTTCTTACTGGAAAACTTATTACATGACTAGCCCAACGTGATGGCACTTAGCATGCAACATTTCAGCGATCCAGTGCAAGAGAAACATTTTCAAACTTAGGGATGAATAAAGATTAGAAAACTGTGCGTTTTTCAACCGATAAGTTACCGTCGTACCTCAGAAACGCTTACAACTTACAAGGTTGCTATGTTGATCCACTGGCGTATCCATGGGGATACTGGGGGCACGTGCCCCCTAGGAGCCTATCAGTTGCTCAAAATAATGCTAAAATGCACCAAAGCACGTCATTTTCACACTAAAAAATCCAAAAAATTTTATTGGGAAGGGCACAGTCCCTCAGACCAATTTCCCGCGGGGAGAGGACACACCTCCCCATATTCCACTCCTCAAGTGCCCCACTACAACTAGTTCCTGGCTACGCCATAGTGTTGATCGCGCTAGAAGTCGCATAATCTCTTTCAGATGACATGAATAACATCGACCTTGGATGTAGTATATTGTGGATAAACAGTATGTCGTAACTCATAGGGAGTCGGCGATTGTACCATTAGTTACAGCGATGAGGAGTTCCTATAGGCTGTCAATAGTATATATGTACATATAAACAAACTAAAGTCACGTTACTCTCGTATTTTTTAGCATTTACAGAAAATATGAAAAATATTATTCCTAACAAGAGCTTTTCTATCCAGAGCCCCAAGGATTAGGGAAAATAGGCTAGCAATTGTTCAAAGTCAAGGAATAATGGACATGCACAGAAACGGGAGAGACGGGTTGTGCCCCTTCTCAATGTGGGATAAGGGGCATGACTCCAGAAAAATTTTCAAACTTACCAGCAAATATCAGGAAAATTTTGCATATTTCTTACATGTTTTAAAAAGAGTTTCTCTGCAGTAATAACGACAAGAGAGCAGCAAATATGTAAGTCTGTAGATGTGTGCAGCCGTGTACCTATTATTATGTGACTGTAACAAGTAATCACATACCAAAATACGGAAGAAATGCAAAGAAAAATTTGTAAGGCGCAGCATGGATTAGCCAGATTCCATACATTTTTCAACTAAATAGATTTACTGAAGAAGACTTTTTCACCACAATCAAAAATTGAATCCATTTTCCAAGCATCCTACAGCTGCGAATAAAAGCTGGGAAAAACGACAAAATACGTCACAAAAATAGAACAATTCTGTAGTTTAAAAACAGTGAATATATGCTAAATTATAAACTGCAGACAACCTTATTAAAAGTTTAGTTGATAGCAGATATTACTATGATCATGACTAACACTTTATCAAATATATTTTATAAAAAATTATACAAAAAAAACAGATATAACAGGAAAAAAATAATTTGACAGCTGTCTGGACATCTGACACAGCATGCTTGGCTCACTAAGTCTCATGTGCACCACTGTTCACCCAATCTCGTTTCAAACAGGCTTTAATGCTAACAATCTTCAACAGAACATAGGCCATGGACTAGCAGTACATGAGCTTTTTAAGCCATGAGGTACATAACATGATTTTGAAGTCACTGCAGGCCAGAAAAGTGAGATATGCTATATCAACAATGACGAAAAACAGCAGACATACAAAATTATCCTATATACAGGGTGCGGCAAAAAAAAGTAGCCCCCTAAAGTTTTTTGCTGTTTTCTCAGCAACCGCTTGGAATTTTAACATGGAATTTTACAGGTTCATTTACAGAAACGTTCTACATCTAACAGCTAAGTGAAATATGATTCTGTTGAAAAACGACGAAATTATAGACTTCTGAACATGACCGCCTACTGATTTTTCAGCATTAAAAATGTTTAAGCTAAAAATGCTATTTAATTTTCAAAAACCGGTTACCACGTTACTGCCGATGAAGTCACAGTGACGCTTTGACAAACAGTAATTTATTTTGTTTATAAATTATCACTAAATTGTCGTTCTTTTCAAGCAATCGCCAGCTGCCCACCGGATTCATCTTCCAGCAGGACAGCGCACCAGCACACACAACGCGCAGCGCAGGAAACTGACTGCGGGCCAACTGTCCGGATTTCATCAGAAAAGACCAATGGCCTCTAAATTTGCCGAATGCAAACTCGGTGGACTATCACGTGTGGTGTGCAATGTTGGAGCTTACCGCAAGCTTAAAACATAGCTGAAAAATCAGTAAGCGGTCATGTTAAAAAATCTATAACTTCGTCATTTTTCAATGGAATCAAATTTTATTTGGCATTTAGCCATAGAACAATTTAGTAAATAAATCTGTAAATTTTCAGATTAAAATGGTAAACGGTTGCTGAGAAAACAGCGAAAAACTGCCACACCCTGTATATATATGTCAGTGATTTTACCGAGCTCACTCTCAGTAAGGTAGCCAATGCATGCCCAAAATTGCAGGTATGTGCCACTTGAAACACACATAAAGCAAAAGTAAGTAAGACAGATGCACAAAATGAATAACTTGTAAGGCACATACATTAATTTCACATATCAAATGTTAGTGTTTTTTTCTTTTGGACGTCGTGACAAGATGTCATTAGCCAGATGTGCCATTACCAATTGCAGGGGCGTCCATTTCCCCTAAGCACCAGGAGGCAACCTTCCCCCCAACTCGGATGCCAATCATGGCCTCCTTCTTTCCCTCTTATCCCCCCTCCTCTCTTCCTTTCCTCCCCTTCTCGTTTCTCTTTCATTCTTATTTTTCCCTCCCGTTCAGTCTCTTTTCCCTCCCCTTCTGTCCCTTCCCATCTTGCTTTGCCCTCTCCCTACCGTTAGAAGTAGGACCCCTTGAATCCAGCTATGGGGTCTGGGGAGCATTGTAAGCTTTCCCAGCGGCATCTGGGGCGAAGCCCCAGCAAAAAACCGAATTTGGTGGATTTTAGCCTTTAAAATATGACATCTGGTGGCAACAAATTTCATTATTTTCCATATAATTAACTGACTAAATTCAGTGCAGTTGAAGCAACATAAACAAACATGGGTGGCATGGCATGACAAATTAAAAGTAAGCAAGACTGTAAACAAAATTTTTGCTTGGGGGTGTTACATTTCCCTTTCTTTCCCCCTTCCCCTACCTTTTCCTTTTCCCTTTCTTGCTTTTTCTTTTTTCCTCGTCTTTTTCCTTCCCTTCCTTTCCCTTAGTAGTAGGACCCCCAAAATCCAGCTAAGGGGTCTGGGAGAGCACTGTGAGCTCCCCCAGCAAGGCCTGAGGCGGAGCCTCAGCCGAGATCGAATTTAGTGCATTTTAGCATCTGGTGGCAATAATTTTAATTATTTTTAGAATCAGCTGATCAAATTCAGTGCATGCAGCTGAAATAATAGGCAAACAAGGGCAGCAGAACAAATTTAAAGTGGAGTTACAAATAACCTGCGAGCTAAGCGAACAGAAAAATTTTTTGAACTGTTGTAGGCAGAGTTGTCACATTAACCTTAAAAATTCTAGGGGGGAGGTTTTGATCTGCTCACCCCTCCCAACTTTAAATACGTCTTTGAAAGTAGGGGGCTATAAGTAATCTGTGAGCGAAGCGAGCAGAAAAAAATGGAGCTGTTGTACACAAAATTGTTGTATTCTGTGCCGTGCATTTCTAGGCAATTTGCCACCGAAAAAAATATTCCCCCAGTTTTCAATTTTTTACTTTCCCCCAACTTTTCCAGGAGGCATTTGCCTCCACCTGTCAATGGAGAGAACGCCCCTGACCAATTGAGCATGTGTCTACTGGATAACAGGGAATAGGCCTGCACCAACGAATTAGGCCTACAAAACTTCTGGTCCAAATAGTGCACTATAATCAATGTACCACGCCAGGGTACCAGATGTGGGTTCAACACCAACAACAGGGTATTCACTAACCGCACTGCTATTCAGTTCTCTGACAGCCTCGAGAATGGAATGCTTCTGGGCACCAGTAACAAACAGAACGACATTACGGGCAGAATTTATTGCTGGCAACGTAAGGCTCAGCCGCCTGTTTGATTCAGCTGAGTCTGAAAACGTACTGGTGGTGAATGTTACAAGACGTTCACTTTCTTTCACAGCCATTTGTCCAGGAAACAGTGAAGCCGTGTGACCATCTTCGCCAACACCCAACACTACGACATCAAACGACGCATTCGTCACCAAACGACGCACAGCATCTTCGTACATCTTGTCACGCGGATATGGCGACTCTTCACTGCAAGGCTCAATATCTCCGAAGTCTGGTAACATCTGATGTACGTTCTTCAGTGGAAGTTTTGCGGCAGTGGTTCCTTGCAGCAGGTTGCGTGCGATCGTCTCAAAATTAGAGCCGCCGTCGCATCGCTCATCAACCATCCAGACATGTGTCCGAGGCCATGGCATCGACGACCGAGACAGCATCTGAAACAGCTTCTCCGGAGTTCGGCCCCCAGACACTGCAAGATGGAAGTTGTCGTGGAAACCTCGGGCAACCTTCTCATGAGCTTGTGCAACAATGAACTCGGTTAACTTAGCCACCACTCCGTCCTCGCTACCGGTAACCAACGCAGCATTGCGAAACGTTGGCTGAATATTGGCAGAAATCTTCTCTGGTATTCTAAACATGGTCGATGACAACTGGTCAGCGCTGTGCTGTTCCATATTCCGCTCATCAACCCAGTATCGAAGCATTCCGTCTCGCGTGACAAAGAAGTCCAGCCGACTCGAGTCCCTGCCAAGACCCAAGTACTGCCGAGGCACGATAGTAGCGGCCTGGTTGATAACCGGAGTCCAGATGTTCCATGCTGCCATCAGACTGTTGACCGGAACAAAGCGGTGACGTGCTCCATCTATGGCTGCTTCAATCAGTTCAACGTAAGGCCCAGACTCCTGGTCAGCAACGAACTGCATTATATCATCGTCACTCTGACCAAACAGCATTGACTTCTCTGGACTAGCGGACGCATTCTTCAACGCGCTCCAACCGGGTCGTGGTGGCTCGGGTTTAGGAAGTCCGCGAGACACGGTGATCTTGGACCGAGACAAGGCATCGCTGATACGAAAGACAATCTGATTGTTCCGCGAACATGACGGACGGTTGTCAGACAGCAGGGCAGCAGATGCACAGAACTGACTGTCACGAAACTGCACGCGAACATAAGTCACTTTCTCGTCCAGCTTCTTGCCACTGACAAGCAAGAACGGGACACCATGCCAGCGCCAGTTGTCAACGTAGAGGACAACAGCAGCAAACGTCGGCGTCATGGACATGTTGAATGACTGGGACTTGTTTGTTCCACCACCACGATCTCTGAACAGCTCGGTGTTGTACGTTGAGTACTGACCGGTCAGGATCGAGGTGTGTCTGACATCACGCAGGAGTTGCAGCTTGTTCTGCCAGAAAGTCCTGATGTTGCCAGAGTCTTGAGGCAGTTCCATGGCAACGAGCGCCAGCATCTCGGTCACGTGACTCTGCATTACGTCACTGATGATGCCCACCTCATCATAGAATGACATCCGACCTGCAACACAGAACACAAAACTATAACTTAACAACCTAACAGGGTGTGGCGTAATCGTAGGGCATCAGACTAGGGATCAAGAGGTCATGGGTTCATCTCAGTATGTAACCAAACACCAAAGGTCAACTCTTCCATCCATTCTGCGGAAGATTGTTTAAACAAGTACCAGCCTGTCTGCCTGAAGTTAAAACAGACATGTTCGTACACCTGAGTCAGGTGGCAAGTTATGACATGTGACTTGTGATCCCATATAACAGGTGATGCTTTGTAGCACTGACATGGATTCCTATGAAGCAGCGAAAGACACCTGACAGTTTTTAAAAACATGCCACCAAACAAACATTTTGAAAACCAGAGAGTTCCTGTTCAATAGTAACCATACAAATTTCTTTATAGTGTTAGAATAAAGCCATTAATTGGTGAGACAATAGTGAATTTTCTATAAGCACCCCCTTTAGTGACAACTGTTTTACGTTAGAATTTATGGGGACCTACAAGGTCATCCCAAAAGTTTCCGGCCTCAACATATTAGACAATAATACTTTTCACAATCTATACATCAGTGAAACGTAAATACTTTACTGACTCATACAAGTCTGTTGCGAATATGACATCATTGTAATTTATGACATCGTAGAGCACTAAACCAAAAAAATTTGGAGTGCTAAAGCAAACAGCATAAAATCAGGCTCGCTGTTGCATGACAATTTTTCAGTCTGTAGCTGGATTTGAAAAAGTAGGGCCCGTGGAATCTAATTTTGTGAAAACCCTGAAAAATATGCATACGAATTTCTCATTTGCATATGTGAATATACAATAGCTTAAATTTGTGCTGGCCACAAATAAAAACATAAGAGTAAATTGCGGTTTCATGCAAAAATGAGGGGCGGTCAATGATTTTTCAGTGTCAATATATTAGACAAAAACTTTTTATTGTCTATACATCAGCAAAACGTACCTTTCTTGCGAATTCGTGTCAGCAGCCTGTGGAAGTGATGTATTGCAATTTATGACATCATAGAGCTTAAGCCGAAAGGATTTGGAACACTAACGCAAGCAGCATTTGAATTGGGCTGGTAGGTGCATGAAAATTTTTTCAGTCTGTAGCTGGATTTACCAACCTCTGGCTCCGTGGCGTCTGATTTTATGAAAGCCCTGATAAATACATTTATGAATTTCTTAAAATGAGTGTGTGAGTATGCTATAGTCTAACCTGGGGTGGCCACAAATAACAGCATTTCAGACAATTATAATGTAATGCTAATATTATCAATATGAGAAACATTTTATGGAAAATATTACTGTTAATTATATCCGTTGTGTTAATGAAAGGCCAGTCAAGATTTGTGACTAGTTACATGGGACCCTGATTGGCAGGGGACTGGGAGTGAGCCCTATGCCATAATCCCCTAATTTCAGCACTGCACCTTAGTCCAAAGTCTACAGTTACCCATCTGGATGTTCACATCTATGACTTAGTACACTAAAACCACTCTGCGTACAACAATGCCCTGACCTCCCAGTGACTATTATCTATTTTGAAATCCGAAATTTGATCATGGTGGTGTCTGCTGTCCATAATGATGAATGACTCAAGCCTCTTTCGTTGACACTAAAAATTGTTTCAATTTAATGCTCTATGACATCATAAATTACAATGACATCATATCCAAAGCAGACTTATATGAGTTAGTAAAGAATGCACGTTTCACTGATGTACAGATTGTGAAAAACATTGTTGTCTAATATGTCGAGGCTGGAAACTTTTGGAATGGCCCTCATACAGCAACAAATCAAGTGAAAGTCATGTGCAGCATGCATAAAAAACATCCCAGATAGATGTTAGTTTTTTAAGCATCTGCTAAAAAATAAAAACTGGATGTCAGTAAACAAAGTTATAGATTAATAAAAATAGTTTTTTTCATCACAAAGTGCACATTTATCTCAAGTGAATTACGACGTTATGAAGAGGCAAAGCAAAAATGACAAATTTACCGGAAACACTGTCTCTCTCTTTCATAATAACTTCCACTCGTTCGATGTAGTCACGATTCCATAGTGGTTCAAAGATGTTTCGATTAATATAGCTGTAAACATAAATACACCACAAATTCACAAGTGGCTTACTTTTGATTCTTGCCACATTGGAACAAAATATCGGTATTTCTTATTAGTCCAAAAATAATTAACAGTACTGGTTCTTTTCTTTTTTTCTTTTCTTTTTTTTTCTTTTTTTTTTTTTTTTTTTTTTTTTTTTTTTTTTTT
>Ga0056128_1002595_pt1 | contig 21573 bp, 11 predicted proteins | sample WorMetLIZISLAND2_FD_71113 | JGI IMG/M metagenome (GOLD analysis project Ga0056128, IMG submission 71113) | Marine gutless worms symbiont microbial communities from Max Planck institute for Marine Microbiology, Germany - Olavius geniculatus... ... | reverse complement strand
GCACCACAGGCCCCTACAGGTAATCAGGAAGAAGCCCAGGAGGAGATTTCTTCTCCTCAGTGTGCTTCGGACCCGGGTCGCACAGTTCTTCAAATGCTAGCAAACATCGATCAGACGTCGAGCAGACGTTGAGCAATTAGCACGTGTATTTTGAATACATTTGCTCTACGTTTGCTTGATGTTTGCTCGATCGTGTAAACGGGGTATTATGATAGACTATCTATAGTCTCATGCTGCGTTAGATGAGGTCGCTGACCTCCAGGCAAAGAGGAAATTAATTTTTTTTGGATCTAACCCCCAGCCAAAGCATGCAAAATTTTGCTTCTGATTGGCGTAAAAATGCTTTATGATTCAACAGGTGGCAGCGTCAATCAGCGATTTTGCCTTTTAGCAGATTACTTTTGTCCTTGTTCATTTACTTGTAATTAACTGCGTCGATCGGTTTGTCTTTGTTAAAAACAGAGCTGCCCACGGCCGGCGCTCCGGCATCTCGCATGGGCATCGCCACACTTCGCAAATCTGTGCCAAAGTCCATCAACACACGCTGTGTTCCGCCGATCAGATAGTTCATCTGGATGATGCAAGTCGACAACGCCGCCGCTTCACGAACAGACACTGCTTGCTGCTAAATATTCCGAACATAAAGAGGCGCATACAGAGCGACGTAATTGAACTGAACTGAACGGACTTGGTTTAGTTTTTGATGAAGTAAGCAATAAGCAAACACTAATGCATCTGCGTCGGTGACTACGTGACTACGTGCACGTACGCGTCAACCAATGACCAGTGGGCTCGCCCTGCTTGCTGTTTGGACAGTTCGTCAAAAACGAAACCGTGTCAGACTGACAGTTTAGTTCAGTTCAGTTACGTCGCTTTGTACGCGATCTAACGCACCGATTGGGCCTAAAAATTCTGTGCTTCCGGTTGCAATTTAACGATAAAATGTTGGAATGAGGAAATATTCTTATTATTTTGTTAAATTTTTTATTTTATGACAATTTGTGTGATATTACACGAGCTCAAAAACAGGCAAGTACACTGAATGATGTAGCCTCTCCATAAGAACTAGACTACTATACAGTATATCATATTAGATGCCAACACTGGGTGTAAACAGCTTTCTTTCAGTAAAAACTTAAAAGCAAACAAAACAAGAAGCCTAGCTGTCGCTAGTATAGCCGACCGTACTGGTCGTCAGTGATCTTCAAGGTCGTCCAAGGTCGATGATTTTCATGTCGTTTAAAAGCCAGTATGCGATTTCCTGTCAATGATTAGGCCTAATATCAACTTAGGCCCTATCTCGCACCGTTTAGCCACAATACGTCCGTGACAAACAATCAAACGACAGACGAACGGACGACAACTCATAGCAACAGCTCGACCGTTAGGCCTACGTAAGTACTAAAACTGCACCAATAGAGCCTATTAATGAGGTAACAATAAACCTTTTAAAAACTGATGTTTGGGACGGACAGCAAAGAAGCATAGAAATTTTTTTACGCCTTACCGGATTTATAAGGTGCATATACCTATTATGCAAAAGTGGGTCTAAATATAATGGCAGTGCTAAAAATGCACAAAAATTGTCTAACACAAAATCACGTGCAAATTTTAGTGTATTTTAGTAATAGGCAATGATTAGGTTTTACATGTATATAGGCACCCCATTATCGGCTAACTTTTCTAGTTGCGTTATTCCTCGATTTCGTCGGTTCGTTTCTGAAGCTAAGAAAGTTGTTAATCGCATGCTTTGCTGTTGTTGTCGTACAAAAAATAGCTTAACAGGCTGATAAATAAAAAATCGTAATGCAATGTGGATTTGTTTTAATCTGATATCAATTCCTGTAAAACACGGTCTTTTTTACAATATCCACAACATTAAGCTAAGCCTACTAAAATATAGTGTTAAGCATTTGCCACAAAGGGAACTCGACAGCGGAATGTAGGCCTACAACATTACCATGCCAAAATGTCAAGAATGCCCTTAATTTTCACTTGACTATTTTTGTTTCTATGTTCTATTGTTGCACATCTTGTTATGCATTTTCTGTAGAGTCTACTGCAAATGTTGTGGCTGAACAATCTAGGTAGGCCTACTAGAAATCTCGGTAAACAATTTTTTTTATGTTTTGTTTATTTTATACCTTTTAAGGTTTTTTAGATTTTTAAGGTTATTAAGTTTGAAGGTTTTCGTTTACAAGGAAGACCGGACGCAAATTTTTATACCCAGAAAGAACATCATAATGCACCATTCTTCATGTCGCATTATTTTCTATCCGGTCAAGTTGTATACGTACAGAAAAAAAATGAAAACTGCTCACAACAAACTCAAAAAAACGTTAAACAGCTAGACATACAATGAAAAAAAAGCGTGAAAGAGTATTATTTTGCCAAACATATTAACAGCAGTGAAATACAATAATATGCACTGAAGGCGGGCTGCCAAAAAAGCAAAAGCTTATCAACGCTGGCCGCCCATAAAACTATAAGTAGGCCCTAATTTGCAATCAGACTTTAACAGTGTCCAAAGAAAGAAAGAAAAAGTGCAAAAAATCAGTTTGTAACAACGATTATAACAATTTTCATAGGCCTAACCTGCAAGTTACATCTCTATAGGCCTATAGGCTAACCAATGCCCATCAAGTCTACTACAAATCGGAAGAGTGGAGCTCGTGCTTCGGTCATCCGCTGGTCAGACATTGGTCAGTCGTTGGTCAGTTTGACGCGGTGTTAATTCGTCACCTGCCGACGTCCACTGGAGTATTTTCGTGACGCAAGATTATTCTTCGCCTCGTTCTTTATAGCACCTCTCCAGACGCCAGCCGGGGAATTAGCTGACAGTCCACGAGACTGCATCGCGAACAGTAGGGGCCTATCCCCTACTGAACGATAGCAGAGATGACGTTGTTGGGACATCGTTTCCTTGAAAACTTTGGGACATAGCCAACAGGGTGATGAGGGTTTAAAGGTTGATCAACCAAAATGATATAGGCTACGAAATAATGAATGATTTGCGCCGGGGAATTGCCAGACAAGCTGTCGGTCTAATTTAACAAATAAACCAAAAAAAACCTAAAAATAGTTTAAACAAAACTAAAATGACTTATGAGAGAAATGGAACAAGTATTGCTATTTTTAAAAAAATCCACCAGCAGATGGTTGTGGGAAAGATAAAAGCTTAAAATCAAAAAAAAATTAAAAAGAAAAAAAATAAATTATGTTTGACACCATAGTATTAACTATAGGCCTACTGCCGCATTTTTTGAAATATTGACAGTTAATACGAAAGAAGATATTTTTATAAAATGAAAACGTGGCGTTTTTTGTAAAGGGTTACATGATTCTCGTTATTCCCAAAACGTATGCATGTCTCAGATATTTTTTTCATTTTTTACTAGTAGGCTTTGATTCATTTTCATTTTCCAGACAATCGACTACTAGCAATGTGCCACAAACTGAGCACATTCGATGAACGTCATTTTCGTAAGTTTTTTCCTGATGTTTAGTAACCCGGACTTTTGATTAGGCTACCTTTTAAACCAAAAATTGGCACACATTCTGGTTAACTCATGCCCAGGAGAACGTTCAAACCATTTTTCCTACGCCTGTTTGTTTTTGAGTTACAGTAGAGTTTTCGTACACAAAAGACGGACGAACGGACGGACGGACGCGGACGGCAAGACGGCCACGTGCGCGACAAATCATGATTCACTGTCCACATCAGTCGTCGCGACGGCTCACCGTTTGCAGGCGAGATATGAACGTCCTCGCGTAGGTTTATAGATTATCAAGAGCTTGCGTATTATGGGCACTTTATAGTCCCCGAGTGGACAACACGAAGCTTTCTAGCGAGCAGAGGACTTTGGTGATAGCGATTGCACGTACCATAGGTACGTCGGGTTGAGTAAAGCAAGAGCTGACAGACAGGAAGGGCCAGACATTAGCCGATGCGGCCGGCCGGGTTACTTTCATTAATATTTAACGCGAGCGAGCGGCAGTGGCCCTGCTCCGGCAGGCGGGCAGGAAAAGAGGAGGCGTCTAATTAGTTCTACAGTCCAAGAAAGCTGCTGAGCTGACCGAAGGTTGGCGGTGAGACGTGAAACGAGAACGAACTGTAGGCATAGTCTATAGTAATTGTCAACTGTTGCTGCTGCTGACACGAAGCAACAGAAACTATGCGCTACAGTGACGTCATGGCAGGAAAAGTAAAGGGCAATTGCTCCGTTACACCGCCCCTCCTTCGTCCCCCCAAAAAAATCAGCTTGTCGGAACATTTTATTCTTGTGGGATATTTTTTAAATATATAAACTTTTGGGGCTGATAATGCCCTATTTTGGAGAAATTTCTGGGCAGAATTAAACTTAAAGGCCCGTCTGAGATGAACTTACACGGTTTAGTTCTTGACGAACTGACCGAAAGGCAAGCAGGGCGACAGTGGCGAGCCCATTAGTCATTGGTTGACGCATACATGCGTTTAATGACATAGTCACCGACGCTGTTAGACAGTGCCTTTACTACTTGCCCATTGGTCAGACTAAAGTAAACCATGCCAGTTCAGTTCTCTTCAGTTACGTCGATCTAGGCGCACCTTCAGAGCACCCATAATTTCCTCTGTCGGAAATGTGCAGCTGTTTATTGAAAATTGCATCGGAAATGTGCAGCTGTTTATTGAAAATTGCATCCAGTTGCGTAATTTCAGTAAATCATTGGGGGGTCTCATTAATCCTTGGGGTCTCAGTCTACGTAGCGTATTCTTTTTGCAGCAGTAACACTGTTTCAAAGATACGATTTATTCGGGAAAAAAATAAAATTTCAAATCCTTGGGGAATCTGTAGACCCATCCAACCCCTCCCCCTAAATGACGCCCCCGACTGCATCTTGCCCCTACTTTCTTAACTAATGACGCCGCTGCATGGTACACCCTGATGCCGCAAACATGATTCACTCTGTCTTCATTTAGAACTTTGACGTACGTCAACGTCGTCAGCCAATTGGCGTAATTTTTGACGGATGATGAAGTCTCCTGTCTTCTCAGACAGATGAGTCGCTAGATGGTCAGCTGCAGTATTGTGAGTTCTCGTCTGAGAACGCCAGGCTGCGGCGTTGTGAATTAGATAGTTGGAGCAAAAAACTGCAAAATATTGTCTGACAGATAGTCTAACTGCAAAAAAACAGCTGAAATTATGACGCGGTTGTTGGAAATTTAATTTTTGTTTTCTATTTTTAAATGATAGTTTTTTGCGCAAAATTTTGTATTTTGGACAAGAAAAAATTGCCGATAATAAGAAAATTGTTCGACAGGTTAAAATGTAGGGAATTCTCCCTTTTCCTTCCCACGATGCCAGTGACACCTGGCTGACCTTTCCCAGTTGCTGATTTGACGACGATGCTTTTACACTGTCGACGCTTACTTTTGTATGTCACGAGCAATTCGCTTCTCCTGGATGCTTTCTAAGGCATACCCTTCAAGAGTAAGGCTTATATCTACGGTGCATTTTCCGCGATGCGTTATTATTATTAAATGCATATAAAAAACTTACCTGTTTACAACTGTGTATAAGGACGATGTGATGATATCAGTCCTCTAAAACAGCAAAAATCATTTGGGTAACCTTAGACGGGGCTATGTATGGCGTCCTTACAAGCTGGCTTTAGTTGGTAATCACTAACATAGTCTAAAGCCTTCTTTATTTGATGTTATTTGTCGAGTTGTAGCCAATTTTGTCCCAAATTTCGTTGCCATGGCAACGGGGGTAGGTCGGGGAAAATGCATTTGGAAGCATTTGATGGCCCATCTTCGAAAAACCCCCTATAGGCGCAAAAATCTAGCAAAAATCTCTTACGCAAGCCGAGTTATAGCCAATTTTGTCCCAAATTTCGTTGCCATGGCAACGGGGGTCAACCGGGGATAAATATAAATGTCTTCGTTAATTAGGCCGTCTCCGAAAACCATATCCTAGAATCAAAAGTTACGACTCTATTTTGCACGCAACCGAAGTTATGACAGTTTAAAGAATTTTTAAATTTTCCCCATAAGCGCCATTGTAATTTTTTTCCGAATTTTTCGAATAAATAAGTGAAAAATAAAATTTTTATTTTATAACAATAGAAAGGCACTTCATTCCGCAGAACCGCGTCATTTGACGTATTAAGCGAAAAAAATCGGTTTAACGGACTCGCCTGTAGGCGAGTTGAAGAAGCAAAAAAGTGTAGTAAATTTCGAACACGAGTTGTGTATATTTCACCTATATGGGGAGCAAAAACCCCTGGGCGGATTGAGCCCAAATTTTTTGGTGGTAGGCATCCACGACGTTATCACACCATTCAAATTTGGTGACTATCGGTTCAGGGGTTTTGAGTTGGCTGAGAGTCAAACTTTGCCTTTTCCCATATACTTTGAAGGTCGTCCTTACAACACTCACACTATCGTGTGAGGTGTGATAAATGGCAGCAGCGTTTGTGACGTCGTCACGGTGACGGCCTGATTGGAAGTGATTTGGATCAGCATCTGGATCTGAGAACAGATTGAGAAAAAGCCTATTTTTATTACTGCCAAATAAAAAAAAAGATTTTGATGCTGCCACCTGGCAAACACAACCAAAAAAATTGACATAGGCCTATTGCTGGCTGAGGTTTGCGATCTCCGACTGCCCTTGAGGTTATAATATTTTGTATTTGATGTTTTTGCGTGTTTCGAATAAAATGCAAAAAAATGATACAATTATAATGCATAAATCTAACATAAGTATAACAGTTTTGGGACTGCACGCACCGATTCACCGCGTTCACGGATCACTGGACTGCTTGGTCTGAATAATGATTGATTCGTGGTAGGCTACCGGTAGCGTATGGAGTGCAATCTGTCGCCATTCCAGGCATTCCACACGTCGCCGTATCTCATCCTCGTTCTCATCACTGGACACTGCTCACCAGCAGCAGCAGCAGCCGGCAACACAATCCACACTACCAGTGCAGGACATACCTCCCCCACCCCACCTGGACGAAATCGACAGTAAAATAGTAAGTAACTACTTGCAGAACTGAACTGAACGAAACTGACATGGTTTAGTTCTTGACGAACTGACCAATTGGCGAGCAGGGCAAGCCGATTGGTCATTGGTTGACGCGTACGTGAGCATAGTGCACAGAATTTAAACGTCGCATCTAAATTTTCCCATAGTTTGGGTTTTAGCTTCGAATTTATATTTTTGGACAAATTGTTTTTGTCAAGAAAATTTTGCGATAATTTTTCGACAGTCCAGAATTTAGGATGGAGAAGGGGGAATTACCCTTTTCCTGTTTCCCTCCTACGACGCCACTAACAGCAACGTTGAGGTCGACGGATGGGTGAATAGTTTAATCCTGATTTTAATTTTAACCTGTAGGAAATTTTTTGCCGAAAATTTTTCGCCAGAAAACACAAAATTTTTCACTTTGTGCAAAATGTAAAAAATAATTTAAAATTCTGAACAGCCATAATTTCTGTCAAAAATGTGCAGCTATTTGTTTAAATTTGCATTTTTTGCTCTCTCCCAGCCCTCAATTTTCTTAGCCCACGACGCCGTTGATAGGTGTACAGTTGCAGTTGCAAAAATGTTGACCATGTTCACGACGTCTTAGTAACGGGCAATTTTTCTGCGTAGAATAGATAGGAAAAAGGGATTATTTTGTCTGGAGGGATTAAGACCAGAGGGCTTTGTTCTTTCCCACCAGTATGGTAAGCCGTAAATCGCTTCTTTAATTCTTAAGTCGCTGTTAGATCTGATGCCGTAACGTCACAGCTGTTTTACGGACCATTCTTCGCCACCTCGCTTCGCCGAATCTTAACCAAATAGTCATCGCATTCGGTGAATAATTTTTACTAAAGCTGTCGAAGCGTTAATTTTTTTAATGCATTAACGCACTGCGTTAATTTTTTATCGCATTAATTAACGCGTTATTAACGCACGCAGGTCCGTCGAGAGGGAGAGTAGGGGGTAAGTTACCCCGGGCCCCGCGACATTTGGGGGCCCAACCTGTTGAATATAAAAAGTTAGAAACGCATTTTAAAACGTATAATTAACAATAACTGACGTCATAGCTAGCATAAAAATGTATTAGCCTGTCGTCAAAATAATTATTTATTTACAGTAGTGATGAAACGGCAACTACAGTTTAGTTACTTGAATTCAATCGATTGTCAAATAACCGAAGTTTAACGGAATATTGGAAATATTGCTTCAGAGAATTTAGTAAATTAACACAAATTTACGTACGCGCGTTAATTTTTTAACGCGAGTTATTTTATTAACGCATTAACGCGTTAATTAATGCGTTAATTTGACAGCTCTAATTTTTACAAACACTTTCCGCGAATACAGAAACTCTGGCCATGACAGACAACTTTTACTCGCCATTCCCCTTGTTCGATCGATAAAGTCAAACGGCACACCGCACAGGACACCGGCAGCCGGATAAATAGCTTATCGGCTATTTATCCGCTTAGCTATTGCCAGCACAGGTCACATTGCCACGGCAAGAGTCAAAAGTCGACCGTACCAAAGCAGCGATCGGTCGGCGTTGCTATAAATAGAGCGGACAAACAGACAGACAGAGAGAATTTACAGCTGCATTATACTCTGTATGCAGCGCCTGAGCAACTAAGAGTGATGTCTAGCGTCAGCGCGCGACAGTCAAAACCGATTTAAAACAACACGTCTGCGTAAATGAGTATTACGCAACATAACGCACGTTCGTTCGCAGTGGATGATTCCACTGTCTTTTTGGCGTATCTTTCGCTGAGCCTTTCGCTGAGCGGTAACTTCGGTCTAAGTCTGAAATTTCCGCTCAGCGTAAAAGCCCTGCATTTTGGGAGCCCAAAAATCGTTAAAATGTATTCGCGTCCGCGAGATTGCGCTTTGGACTCTGTAGAACCATTTAGCTATATCTTTTGGAAAAGTGGACAAAAGTGGCAAGGAGAGGAGAGTAAGATAAAGGGTAAGGAAGAGGAAGAAAATAAAAGGGAGGGGTTGGTGCGACATGGGGAAAGGTGGTTGCTTTCAGGCGTTAAGGATGGAAGGAGTAAGGGCCCCTATATCTAAGCATCTACACTCTACAGCGGTATAATGTCCCCGTCATAACCGATCGCTTATTGATCGCCTACACTGTGCTGCGCGATCGATTTTTTAATCGCCTCCCATTTTCAAATGGCAAGCCCTGGTTCAAGATACAGTCCTGCAGACGAACTCGACAAACGAAGGCATCAAGCAGTCGATCTCGTCAAAGCTGCGCCTGCCAGTCGTCGTTTCGTTGATCTCGGATTTCCTTTGATCTTACAGTTCCGTTTGGATGTGGATCATCATCATCGCTCACATCCGCCCCATGCAATGATGCCATCACCTGACTGTCCTACGCGGGGGGTCCGACCAATGTCCCGTGGCGAGCAGTCGGCTTTGTTTACCTTCTTCACGTAACTCGATGAACTCGGCGTGTAGCAATGGCCGCTTCGGCGCTTTCATTCAACGGAAGCAAAACCATCAACTTGTCGGACTCGATTCGTCCCCGCTGTCGTTAAAAATGCAGCTGCTGTTGTTTTTAACGAAGGCATATCTTGCATAACCACTAACTAATCGACTGCGTGCGAAAATCAGAAATCGAGCGAGTTAAAATACGCATGCATGCTCGCATTAACTGGAGGTTCAAATTTTCGCCATAATCGTAGTGAAAATACCTATAGCAATTGCGACATTACAGCTGCATAATTACAATCCTAAGTAACTGAAGTGCACACGGTTTTAGGCGAAATCGCTTCATGTAGCCTAGTGCAAGCGATTCCGCATATTGCTACATATTTTCCGTCCGTCTGTCGTCCGGCATACATTAGCGCACCCTGCTTAAACCCTTTGACGGATTTACGTGCCATTTGCCGGGCACACTTGTAGATCCAAGGGCACTTTGTGTCAGATGACATGTTTCGGAAATCTTCCACAGCCACAAACATTGGATTCTTTCAAAAATCAAAATCGGTACTGTTACAGTAGGCCTACAGGATTTGCCAACACGGAACACATTAGGACTGAATGATTTTAGTATAGAGCTAGTATACTTCTTTCGCTTTGTACGCACCTTCGGCCCCCTTGTTAATGCTTTAATCCAGCCATTATCCATAACACAATAAAATGGGTATGGGGCGGGTGAGTCACTGTGTGAGGTTGAATGATGCAGTTGTGGGCGGCGCCATTGTCTGACGAATGGCACTCCGATCGCCCGGCAGCACTTCAAAGCGCGCGGCGCCGCGAAGCGAAGCCACGCTACATGCCGAGAAAAGCTGACGAAAGACATCCGTCCGCCGTGTTAGGATCGAAGTTCCACTTACTTCGATTTTTAATGGATTTGTTGACCGTCAAGTTGTATACTGCAAGCTGTAGAGGCAAATCTGGAACAAACCAACGAGGTTTTAATTAATAATGTTGTCAAGATGTTGCACACAGTTGTAGACTAGATCCAGAATTTTGGAATAAGGAAACGAAATTGTAGGGGCCTCAACTGCTGCCATTCCGCTCCCTATTTCAAAATTTTGTGTACTCACCCCCAGATGTTTTTTTTAAATTCTATGCAGAAACAGTGCCTTTTGTGCGAAATTTTCCCTTGGTTATAAGGTGCATCCAGTTAATAAGGGGAGGGGCGGACACCCCTGCCCACCTCTTCCCCTCTGAATCCACCACTGGTTGCACAGCTTGTTGTACGACTTCGACTTGTTGTCATAAAAAATCGGCGACAAGTCAAAGTGGTGGAGTTTGGGTCTTGCCGGTGTCACATTAAAATGTCCTCCCCATGAAAAATCCGCCCGTGGAGAGATAATCACGGATTTGATACGTCTCCTCCTTATTAAAATATCGCCGGTCTCATAAAAAGTCTCCCCATTATAAAATCGCCCCCAGAAAAGTCTCCCCCGGCCGACAATTTACCAGTAAAAATTTGTCCCGCCCGGGCGGCCGCCGGGCGCGGCGAATTTTTGCCGGTAAATTGTCGGCCGGAGGACACTTTTCTGGGCGGGGGCGATCCTATAATGGGACACAGAAACGCAGATTAAACATCAGGTCGGATTGAGTAAAGATTATGAGACGCCAATACGGGTCAAGAAGTTGGGAAAAGCTTCACGTTCAGCCTCTGCACGAGTCGTACTGTCGTTCTGCTAGTGATTTCCGGCTCGAGCCGTGGCTGAACGTATAAAACTAATGACGATCGTTCGTTAGTACTAAACGCTGTATGACCCCCAGTCTCAGAGCGGAGTGTGTCCGGCGACGTTGACCTACTCGACCTGGTGCCCCGTCGACTGACCACGTCTTACGGTGTCGGGTCAGTAGCTAGTGGCGTACCCAGGAATTTGTCTAGGAAGGCATGCACTTCTGATGTCCAAAAGCCCAATCGGTATTCGAGGCCGAAGGTCAAGAGCGGGAAAGGGGCTACTGAGCAAGAGGCAACATGTCCCTCCCCTGGAGCTACATAGGAGACTTGGGGAGCACTGTAAGCGGTGTTACATATTTTTAGGCGGCATCGCTCGAACTGCATATTGCCACAGGTTTTGGCGTAACGTCGTCCGTACATATGTGCGCCGTCTGTCCGCAGAGTGCATTTTTTGTATGCTGTCTTTAAACGTAGACTTCCCAGCTAACCTAAACGACGCCCCCTGCATGTTTGCAGCGGTGGCAACGTGTTTGTTGAAATTGGCGCAGACTTTCTGCGGAAGAGAATAGAAACCGTATCGCGGCCTCTGACAAAATCCTGGCTACCGCACTGCCGAGAAGAGGGGTGGACCCGCGGCGAAGATCAGTGCATGACGAACTGACCAGCGCCGCAGCAAAGTCTGCCATACGGCACTGAAGACTAGCTCGCTCGGACGAACCGACCGATTTACGTCCCAGTTGCGACGTCACGTTATAGGCCTCCTCCGTCCGTGCGTCCGTGCTCCCGCAGACAGACCAGTATTTACGGTCCGTCCCGCCGAAGACGTCATCCATGCCTACAGAAGAAGCAGCACGGGGGTAAAAGACGAGGATTTACTGAGGTCCATGCAGACAGACCGTCAGATGGACGGCTTTCCCCGTCTGTCCATCTGTGTGCAGCGATCTCTCAGCGTCATCCGCGGATCTACGACTACGGCTGCTGTTGCTGCTGCCATTTCTGCGCCAACGATTTATGTCGGCGGACCGAGACGTGTTTGCACTGCATGGACCGAAACATCTGTCGCGCCTCCCCGGTCGTCACGATTTGTTTGATCCCCAAATTGCGGCGTATTAAAGAACGATGTCCGGTCTTAACGACGACATGATCCTTCTCGCCACGGTGGAGTCTAGAGAGAACCGAAAATCTTTATTCACCACACAATAGCAACAAAACGGATCTTACGATGCAATGAAAGGAAAGCGTGGGGCTTACGAGAAAAAAGCTACGATGGCTTAAATAAGGCTGGCAAAGAAGGCATTTGACTTTGTGAATGAACAAGAGCGCAAAATTTCGTTAGCCTGCAGATTTAAAGTACGAGTCGACGTCTGACGTCACGCTGAAAAATTTCCAGTGCATCGAGCTGAATTGAATGTCATGCAGAATTTACATCCATGCAGGAAAAGTCATAGAGCCCAAATTTCATTACGCCGACTTTGCGACTTTCACCGAAACTTCCCCGCGGGAAAGTCGCGGACACAAATCATGAGAGTCTGCGACAGAAATCATGTCGCCGACTTTCATAATTTGTATCCGCGACTTTCCTCGCGAGGAAGTTTCGGCGAAAGTCGGCGTAATGCAATTTGGGCTTAAAACAGCCCAGTCTGTTTTTGGACTGAAACTTTTTAACGATGCAAAACCTAGCTAGGGACATTTATCCCTGCGCAACGCCAGGGTTAAATAAATATGCGGAGGTTACAGTAGGCATATGCATCATCTTTATCGGTAGCTATTAGGCTAAACTAATAAGTCATTAGGCGTGTAGCTATTACCCGGTACCTATCGCCAGCACTGATAACAGCTCAATTTACGTCTCCAATATGCAGGCCTACAGTGCATTCGTATTACCTATTGGTTTGGTATATGATTGTATATCTAGTCTGCAATAAGATGCACGTCTCATGGGCGGATAAATATTATCTCGCAACCCCACCCTTGGTCCGAATAGTGTCGAATTTAAAAAAATTTTCAGGTTGCGGTTCAAAATTTGAGCGAGTCGTTTGAAAAAAATCTATTCACCATACATGACCGGCAGTGGCGGATTCAAGGGGCGAAAGGTGCAACCGCTCTCCCTCCCCAATCGACTGGATGCATTTTAAAATGGTGAAAATTTTTGCACATTTCCCTTCCGCCCCTTTATTCCCAAGTTTTGAATCCGCCACTGATGACCGGTATATAAATCAACAATTAATGCAAATGAAAAAGTAAAGAAATATACAAAAACAACGGTGCATCAATGATTAATATTGCAAGCAATTTTAATGTAAAATGTTCATTTATTTGTGTCCTCGGATCAATCACGCCTTCTACCTTTAGCGGAATGGAAAACGAGTTACTGGCTACGGAGTGAAGAAAGTAAAGAAACGTAGATAAAACGTTGATTTAATAGCACATATTGCTTAAAAACTTTTAATGCGCCCGAAGGCTGATTAGGGAGGTGGTGTGACTGCTTGCTGCACCACGAGTCCGGGATCCAACTGTTCGTTATGCGCCCCGCAGACAATGGATGGCTGCATAAAGCTCAAATTCCATTACGCCGACTTTGCGACAAAGTCCGCGACAAGGACACAAATCATGAAAGTCCGTGACACAAACCACGTCGCTGACTTTCGTGATTTGTGTCCATGACTTTCCCCGCGGGAAAGTTTCGGGGAAAGTCGGCGTAATGGAATTTGGTCTTAAATGCGCTATACTGTACAGTGCTATTAGCTCACACCAGTCAGCTAGATGTTCCGAGATTGAAAGCGCTTCTGATCAGAGTAGAGTAGACCTAAGCAGCGCCATAGCAAGTAACCCGACCTTTATCCATATTCTTACCGCAACCAAAGATAAGAATCAACCCTAAATAAAGAATTTATATAGTGCACGCAGTCTCGCGCCGTATCACTGCGAAATAAATTTCCACGCTCGGCGCTAAGTGCACTGGTATTGTCTTGCACGAATGCGCCGAAACTGCGCCGTTGTGCAACGGGGCACTGGGTTCGAGATCTAACGAGCGCCAGACCGAATGATGCGTGGTCGCAGAGAGAAGGAAGACCCGACGGCCTAATATACCGCGGCATTACAGTCAAGGTAGGTCTAACGTTGATTGGCAAAACGGAACTGCCGCCGATAGGTAGCCTAACGATTAGGCCTACGGAGTGCAGCAGTCGACCAGACTTGTATCTTGATTTCTGCAAACATTGGAGAGAGAAAACGACTAAGCACATAAGCCAGTTCCTGGCGAATTAACCTATTCAACCTAATCTGCCTCGGGTATAAGATGAACCGCGAAAAAAATTCGCCTGGATAACCAAGAATAACTTATCATGCAAAACAAACCCCTTCCAATTTAGCGCGTCGGACAATTTTCTTCCCAAAACCAAATCTGGGACTGGATGTGCCTTAATTGTGGTAAAAAAAAATACGCGGCGTCGGAAATTTACAGCTGTCGGAAAATAATTGCATTTTTCCGTCCTCGTCCCATATCTTTTTATCACACGTCGCCGCTGAGTGTCGCATTGCTTTGAGGAGGGATGCTGTAAGGGAAGCGTTTGCATTACACAACGCACTGACGAGTGCGTCAGCTGCCGCAGCTGCTGCACAGAACGCCGCCGCGATTGTGGGACAATTGGTGCAGTCTCTTTGATGTCTGTATTAGGACGATTCGTGCTATGGGGGGGGCGACAGGACAGTGAATGCTGTTTTATAGGGTGTTTACACGATCCAGCAAACGTCCAGCATTAGCACGTGTATTTTGAATACATTTGCTGGAAGTTTGCTGGACGTTTGCTGGATCGTGTAAACACCCCATTACTGGTTAATTCTTGCAGTCAACAGATAACCAGAAGTGCTCAGTGAACAACCTCAGCCTGCAGATAAACGTAACGTTAGAACTCGTTGGCGACGTGTAGGGCCTATATGACGAGAACCAAGTCATGTGCATTATATTTTCTCCTTTTGCCCATTTCGCACAATAAGTGGTAGCAAACTCTATACAGTGCTTCTGCAGTCAATCGACATACTGGCGCTATACAAATTCGTTTATTACTATTATTGCCTCCGCCAAGGAGGTTATGTTTTTGCCGGTTTTTGTTTGTTTGTCCGTTTGTCTGTTAGCAAGATAACTCAAAAAGTTTTGGACGGATCTTTCTGAAATTTTGCGGATATGTCGGGCATCACACAAACTACCAGTGATTCAATTTTGGGGGTGATCCGGCAGGAATCCTGGATTCTAAATCACTTTGAAATTTTTGTTACCATTGCGTTAAATGGGGCATAAGGGAACCGCTGGCAAAGTGAATATGGGTGACGCCACCTGGCGAATAGCTTTGTCTTGGCGGAGGTACCTGCGGGCTACGACTGCTTTCTAGTTATTATTATTATTATTGCGCACGAATTGTCCTATAATGCAGCATCAAAAGTGGTGCACAAAATGTCTCAATACCAAACACCGCATAGACGTAATTAAGTGACGACGCCGCCACTGCTGCGTCACACGTGCACCGATGATGATTCGGATTTCGGCGACGATTGGAAATTGAAACTCACCGCGGGTGCATGACAGGCACGATTACACGCAGAGCATTAAGACTATAGTCCATCTGTCGGTTTATACCTGATATGATGACACGTGCGAACGAACATGCCGCACATGTAAGCAATTAGAGGGCGGCGCACAAAAAAACTGGAACATAAATTATTATACGTTCACAAACCAACCGTCGCATACAAACTTGATTGAAATATATACTAGATACGGCACTTCTGGAGTTGGTAAGCGAGTACGCAGTAAAAGCTGATACCACTCCAGACAGTGCGGCATCGTAATTAAACAACGTTCAGACGGCATACTCAGATTCGGCCACTGGCTGACATTGTGCACTTTAAATATGCACAAATGTGCACATAGCTCTATCAGGGACGTCGTGGGCCACAGCGGGGTCGGGAAAACATTTTCGCGGGGCCCTCTGGGAAGAAAATTTTACAATTTTTTAAATGGCGCATTGTGATGTTACGTCGCGGGGCCCGGGCTAGCTTACCCCGCTTACCAATTCCTTTCGACTGCCCATAGGCTCTATGACGCATGAGACTGCAGCCGACAGTTGCGAAAACAGTACCACAGCGATCTCAGTTTGGTTTAAAAGAATAAAAATGCCACGGTGCGTTACTGCATGGCAGTGTTTGAATTGTGAAAAATTAGCTGAGAAGTTGAACTTTTCGACGGTCAGAGACCGACCAAAATTGTGATGTAAATCGTATGTATATAGCATATAGCTGACCCCCTGTACATAATTTGATAGTGTGTTAGGGGGGTTGAGAAAACAGTTGGGGGTTCAACCCTCAACCCCCGGCAATTCAAACACTGCTGCGTGGCATGCGAGTATGCGTTGAACCTGATGCCAATCGACGTTCATCTGACGCAGATGAGCCCAAACTGTCAGGAAGAAATGCATGCGATTATATTTATTTCCGTAATAATTTCTGCCAGACGGACAGCGGGTCGGAGGAACATGGAGTCCGTAAGTCTCCAACCATGCCGCACAGCAGGATGCGTATGCCACGCCATGATCACATTTCAGAGAATATCTCGCTGTACAACAGATGAGATCTGATATGATATTCCGCCATCCAGATATCGCTGGCTGCTATAGCCGGCTGAGCTATTAGAGGCAACGGAGACAGGAGCTAATAATGATGATATAGGAAAAACTCCACTCGGACAGCAGCCAAGTCCGAGTTAGTTGCAATTTCCGTTCGTCGGACCACACAAGGAGGCTTATCATTCTAGCAATTAATAGGACTCATTGGACCACCAACGGTAGTGCGTCGTAGCAGACGGGGAGTATGAGAGCATTTTTCCTAAACTGTAGCATGTCGAAATTTTTTTCTCTCCAAAATTGCCAAATTTGGAGCTGCAAAATTCTGCATTTGCGGAATGTAAGAACGAAATTAAAATTTTGACCACCCATCGTCTCCACTGTCGAAAATTTGCAGGTGAAAATTGCGACTTTCTGCTCTCCCAGGCTACTTTCTGCTACTTTCTCAACCCATGACGCCACACCATCACCGTGTCGTTCCAGAAGAGATAGGCCAACTATGTATACTTAGGGGTCCTGCCGCTCTCCCTTTAAAAGTGACAAAAAATAACGAAGAAAGAAAAAAACATTAGCCATAAGCGGAAGGGTGTAAGCACGGCATAACGCAAAATAGTTTGATGATGCGCTCACGTCGTAAGTAGCCCGTTTGCTGGCATTTTTGTTAAATAGAAATTAGCGTGTATAACTATAGTTATCAGCGTGCGTGCCAACTTTTCGGTTTGGTGCGAAAGAGGGCGGGGATAGATGGACCGGACGGACGGCTCGGTGGTAAGCGGTAGTGACAGGGGCGTTGATAGGGGTGTGTTAATGACATATCATCGTCCATGCAGTCCACCGATGCACGGTAAAACCAACCCCGGTCGTTATCATCGGCTGGCCGTCTGTCTGACTGACGGACGCGCGGTGTTTGCTTTCAGTCTCAGAGACACATCGGACTTCACCCCGTACCACCTAGAAGCAGGCGCCGGGGTCCAAGCACGGTCGCCCCCTAACCTAATCCGGCGCACGCTGGGTGCGTGAGATTTAGAGATGGGAATAGAACCGAACTCGAGTCGAAGCCGTGGTCGTACGCGGTATATTCAGCTGTTTTCACCACGATACAGCGAATTTATGGCTAAACTTGACGAATCCTAAAACTAGAGTTTCCCGTGAGCTGACATTGTAGATTTGGTGATCCAAACTAGTACCGTTTCTGACTGATCCACGTGTGTGACAGACAGACGGACGGACAGACGGAATTGCGATGGCATATATGATATATACGTGCTATAGCATAATGCATATATGCTGTCGTGCGTAAAAAATCAAGTAGGCCTAAACATAGACAGAAACATATGGACAATAACAGTATAGAAAAAGGCGAACCGAACAAAAACTTTGCTGTCTGTGTTCTTAAAAGTTCTCGAAGTTCAACAAAATATTGGCGGACTGTCGCAAATGGAACAACTTTAGGGGCCTACCTGATTAACTTGATATGTGACGGATAACATCACAATTTGATTCAATAATCTGTGACATTTTAGTCTACTGGATTATTTAAAAACAGACTTTTTAATTAGGACTAGGTTTTAAAGCAAAGTCAGTTTACAACTTAGAACTTACTGTCAAAAGTTTTCAAAAACCACATAAAACCGAACCCCAATTAACAGTTAGGGTTCTCTCTAGTCTCATTTCCAATGCTTGTTCAACGCGACTCGTCAGCAGTCGGTGGTAATATAGAGAAGGGGGCGGAGATTTAACGGGGTCTCAGTGCTCTGGGCTGGCGAGACGCCCCGCTGGGACGAAGATTGCGCGAATTACTTGACAGCAGCACCGGACCGGCGACGTGTATTATCTGTCTGTGCTGACACATCGCCGTCTGACTGACAGATAGTGAGGCGCCGAATGATAACTCTCGTTACCGTACGTAATTTAGAATACCGCGGTATCGACAGTGCATCGCAAAAACCGATTGCAAAGAACAGACCAAAGTCTCTTCGTTTGTATTGGAGAGGTTGCAGCGTAAAACTAACGGTTTGGTTGCATTTCCGCAACGCGAACAAAATTACTTGAAACTGCTAGGGTCGAATTTAAATCTGATTAAGCTTTGTTTAGTAAAAACGTGGGGCACGCATTCACTGACAATGTACAAAAGCGTACACTGAATTCAGCGTTAAGGCGCGTATACAAAGCGAGCCGAACTGAACAAAACAGACATTAGTTTTTGGCGAATGGGCAAGCAGCAGTAATACATTACAGTATGCATCGTCTAACGGCATCAGTGACTACTTGACTAGGCGCACGTACGCGTCAGCCAATGACCAATGGTCTTATCCTGCTCGCTCGCATATTGGTCAGTTTGTCAATAACTAAACCGTGTCAGTTCCGTTCAGTTCAGTTACGTCGCTCTGTAGTATGTACGCGCTTTTATAACCGTATTGTCATCATGAATTACAGAGTTCCCAGGCCAGGGAATGTTGTACTGCTGTGTGGCATTTTTTGGCTTATAGGGGCACTTATTGTGGGGTCCCTGTTTGGACGAACATGCTGAACATATCTAAATCAGCCTCTTAATACTAAATTGTCTACGGTGTAATCAGTCGTTCACTCTTTTTGTGTGCGATAAACTGCGTTTTAAACTTTTTATGTGCGTCTGTGTTGTGCATTTTGTCTGTCTGTCTGTTTTGCTACCGTGTTTTAATTTTGAACAACGCACCAAACTAATTCGTATGACACCGTTTCCCCTTTAATACCACGTTTACACGATCGAGCAGACATCGAGCAAACGTCGAGCAAACATCGAACTGGCTCGTCCAGCTAATGTATAGGCCTAGCCAGCTCGTCGAGCCAGCTTGATCGTGTAAACGAGGCATAAACGACATCCAGTCCATACTGCTATTTTTCACAACTTTCTTTTGCTTTCTGCAGCCGAAAGTACGATGCCGCAATGTCTGGAGTGGTATAAGCTCCTACTGCGTTCTCGCTTACCAAGTCCAGCACTGCTTCAACTAATTCATACCGCACTGCGGTAATTTCTCACATCGATATACCGCTCATCTCTCAGCTGTGCGAGAGGTCGGAAGGCCAGCAGACGGGCTTTGAGCCTTTGGCCCACGTAAAGCCTGTTGCTCGCCAGTTCGCTACGGAGCAGCTTCTGTCAGCCAGTAGTAGCTGCGGCAGGCAAGAGCAACAGACTGCAAGTACCTGCATTGCATTGAATGCACTGAATCGCTCGCTGCGACCTATGGCTATTGCTGCTGTTGCGGCTACACCGTCGTTGACGACTGAGACATTGTTGAGTGGTACTCGTTGACTTGTCCGTTGACTTGCGGGACGCCCGGTGAACTTGTCACCACTACCGCGATAAGCGTTGCTTGAACCTGTTGCGACCAGTTGCCGTCAGTTTTAGCGCTGTCTCCTGGCGTCGTAACGGAGTCGCGGTCAGTCGGCGACAGTCGCACTGCAGTCGTAAGTGTCTACGGAATGATGATGTCATCTGCCTACGCATCGATCGAGTTCGTCGGCTTCTTCGTCGTCTTCTTGTCGTTGATTTTACATCGCGCATGTCACGCCCTCGACCTCGGTAAGTCCGCAACAGAAACGTCGATTATTCTTGAGCTTTCTGTTAGGCCTAGATGTATTCTGTTAACCGATTTCTTTCCGATAGTTGTTTAAGACGGTATCGTGGTCGTTCTCAGGGGCTTACATTGGCGAAAACTCTGTTCGGATTAATGAAAGGATGCCGGTTAAGTGAAGTTGTCGGTATCACCTGTCGAGACTCGAGACGTAATTTTCTCAGTCTTCAAGTAAGTAAAATAATGAGTAAATGAAGTCCGCATCGCATGACAGTATGCCGCGTAGTTAGTATAGGTATAAAAGTTTTAATAGTTCATTTCGCGTTATTTAGACTGTTCTGTATAACATTCAGATGACGTAAATCCTTTTGATACAACCGCAAAATTTACGACTATAATTTCGTTTTTCGTTTTGCATGGGTTGGCCTAGGCTTATTTATAACTACAGCGGGTGGCCAAAAGTGTGTCATAATGCGATGACGATGCCAGAAAGTCGTGAAGCGCCACAACCGTAATTCTCTTAGCCCGTGGATCATTATGCCTACTAATAACTCGTGGGGCTCACTACATGTCGTATAGGCTACTCAGTCTATAGATCATGCGGGCGGATGTTTGTACACAGCTGGATGACTGCGTGTTTAATAAACAGTAGGCCTAATAATGACGATGATGATAATTGACTGTAGGCTAGAGTGTGGATAGCAGTTAGGCCTAAAGGGGCTTAAGCTTAAATTCCATTACGCCGGCTTTCACCGAAACTTCCACGCGGGGAAAGTCGTTTACACGAATCATGAAAGTCGGCGACGTGATTTGTGTCGCGAACTTTCATGATTTGTGTTTGCGACACGTCCGCGACTTTGTCGCGAACTTGTCTCGGACTTTGTCGCAAAGTCGGCGTAATGGAATTTGGGCTTTACTGAACTTAACTTCAGCGGAGTGTCGTCAAGTCAACTGATCTCATCGTCGGCTGATCTCATCTGATTTTTGCTCAAGCGTAGTTTTCATCGAACGCAACGCAGGCACCGAACGCGAGAAAGTGCGCAACGGTCGCAGCTGACGCAAGCGACGCAACTGCCAAAACGCAAAGACAGATGCGGTGTCTATACTTGCGTACGGTTGTGTCCAGTGGCGTAACTAGCCATCGGCAGCCCCGGCAATGCCGGGGGGCCCAGGGGCCCATCACGGTAAAGGGGGCCCAAAGTGACCCGAATTATTGAAAAAATTAAGCCGGTATCACC
>Ga0056128_1002593_pt1 | contig 21574 bp, 8 predicted proteins | sample WorMetLIZISLAND2_FD_71113 | JGI IMG/M metagenome (GOLD analysis project Ga0056128, IMG submission 71113) | Marine gutless worms symbiont microbial communities from Max Planck institute for Marine Microbiology, Germany - Olavius geniculatus... ... | reverse complement strand
TCCCTTACTACTGGGGAACATTTTAGAGCCGAAATGGCTGAGGTAGAATCGCTTGAGCAGATCTGTTGCTGCTGTCAAAGAGGAGTCGTAACCGGCAAAGTTGTTCTATTATAACTACTAAAGCTACGATTGCAGACGTAATGAAAAACCGCCGATGAGCTCCGCCACCTCGCACTGTAAAAGGGGGAGTTATGACCGGGGGGAAGAATGACCGGGGGGAAGAATGTCCGGCATTCTGCTAGCACAGTACGAAAATAAGGATGTCTTCCGCCATATAACAAAACTGTACTTTAAAAATTATAAACATTTATCCACACATAGGCCTATTTAAGTAATCCTGCACACAGACAGTCAATGGACCAACAAACGAGCCTATGCTGTAAGATAATAGCATCGAAAAATAAAATCATGACGTTAAAGTATAAAACGCTATGAAAAAATATCGTTACAAACAATTGCAGACGTTATTTTGTTTATTAATAACTGGTCTACCCAGTTGTTGTACACTAGAAGACAAAGAATAGACGAATAGACGAATAGACGAATGAACTATTCAGCAATTTTTTAATTAAAATTTTAAAAAAACAATTGACATATATTGACACTGCTGTTTCAGTACACTGGCTGTCTGTAAGCCACATCATCTGTCCACTTTAAGCGGCGACTAATGTAACAACACTGTGCAACTGCTCGCTTGCAATAATCGGTAGCGACGTCCACCACTTCAGCACCATGCGCCATTCTCACGCGGTTTCTCGTCTATTTGCATATTCATATCACGTATGCAAATTAACGGACGTGATCGGATTTGCAATGATAAAATGCGAACGGCGGAAGGGCGAATAGACGACATGTGACGTGTCTCGGCCGCTACGATGTCGCATGGACTCGCACCTTTTTCCTCTGTCCGAAACCACGCACTTGAGTGGATTCCGACGTGACGCCCGCTGATGGAATGCATTGCCGTATCCGTTGTTATTAAACGCAGCAATGTGACCGTGAAACAACTGCACAGTGCAAGACAAAACAGTTTTCTAGCTTAAAAACGCAGACCACTTTGTAATACGAAAATAATGTAAAGGCTGTGACCGCTATCTGTAAGTGAAGAGGTCCATGGGAAGAGATAGACAAGAAATACGCCAGAAATGGGTCCGTTTACACTTGCGAAGTGAGTCCCTGAGGCTGTGTGAAATTCATCTCAAAATTCAAAAAAGCAAAGTCTAAAACCCTCAATGGAAATGACGGTCCCCAATTCCACGTTAGGGCCATCCATAATACGGCTATGACAAGGGATACAACAAACACGCGATATGAAGAATTCTAAAACGCAGGCCTAATGTAAAGGGCACGTCGGAGCAGGCTGTTCGTAGTCACATGCACTTGCTAGCAGTTAATCGCACAGGCCTACTATCAAATGTGAATGATCTGTGATGTGTCCACCTGTATATCGTAGAAATTAATGCCCTACTTTCCAATCCATACTCACCCGGTTCCGCATTTTCCGGTCTTCGTTTTTCACGTCCAGTGTTACATATTTTAATCATCATTTTTATTTTTTTTTGTAAATTTGCCACATTTTCCGTTCGATGTTTTTTTACTGGAATCTGTAGAACTGAAGTCGACGTACGATGCGGTGTATCCACATAGCTTTTCTGATGTCAGACGAGACACTTCGGCCACATGATAGCAGACATGTAGGCTAACATTCTCGCCAATTCTTCGGAGTGTCCATCACTGATGCAACCGAACTTGCAGTAATGGTCCTGTTTCCGCTTGCTAAAAGCACAATGGCGTTAAATCGAAGAATTCTGCACTATAAGTGTCAACTTCATGCACGGATCAAACACTTAGGCCTATGCAGACAACAGAAACGTTCGATCAAGTCACAATGTTATGCACATGAATGACGTGATTAACAAGCTCTATCAAATATGTTGCATAAACTGGACAAATCAAACTATTAGGCCTACTGACACATTTACATGATAGAACTATAAGCAATGGAAGCTCATAACCACCCCAGACCCAAAGGACACTCGCGTGAACTTTGAATGGCGCGTCTTTCGTAGTAAAATAAACATTAATCAAAACCAAATATCAGCTGACAAAAATTCAGAGACCAGCTTCACACTGCTACAAATAAGCCCGTTTTTCACAATATCAAACATTTCTTGAATTTAAGTTAACTGCCCGTAAGTATTAACAGCAGCAACATAGGCATAAAATCGTTTACTCTTCTCTCGCCTACTGACGCCATCGGTGCCCCTCCATAGTCCATACCACCCAAGGTGTGCGCACCCACGGAAGGAAAGAAACCACCCAAGCTCTTCGGCTATTTGTACAGTGTTGGACAAAAGGAAGGAACGTGTCGGCTGACAATAAAAAGCGACGTGTTCACGTTACAGTTGTCGCCAGTGCTTATCGTACACACTACAGCGTGTGTGTGTGTCTGCCGGTCCGGCGTCGTGCCACGCAGCGGTGCGATAAAAGCAGTTATGTCATGCAGCTTTTGCTATCAGCGAGCAGTAACAGCAGCAGCAGGACTGCTTTCTGCGGCAAATGATGTCGCCAATAACCGACAGACGTCACGAAGCCGTGATCGCAGATAATACTCGTCGATGAAGTCGGTCGTCGGCTGACTGTTACGACGTGCGATAACAACGTTCAGTCCAGTCTGATGCTTTGTTTGCGATCTGTCGCCTGATCGACTGCTTGTGAACATCGTCTCAACCAGACACTTTCAAGAAGCGTAATGTTAACATCACACGGTTTCGGCAACAAATTTCTGATTTTTTTTTGTCGAAATGAAGCTATATAGTCTGGCAGAGAAATAGGCAATTTTTGCCAAACCTACACTAGTTATTATGATAATGCACTTACTCAGCACGGGACGCCAGTTTAAAAGTTCGCACTGGGGAAAAGCGTTCGCAGCAGTCGGTGATTTAGTGTTCGTTGACATCTGGAGGATAATCAACTAGAAGTTACCAGAGCTCTTAAATCTCCGCCGAAATGTTGCTGTGCTGCCACTTAGCGATCACAACGGTGTTTTAGTTTACGCTTTATTTCCTAATAGCAAAAAAATCCTGAATGATCCAAAAATTGAGTGACAAAAGAATGCTAATCGTCAGCGGAATCTAATAATGTTTTTCTTTAATTGGTTATGCCCAACTTCTCGAAATTTTTTACCCAAATGTTCGTAACTTTTTCGTTATTTTAGAGACACAAACAGACCCCAAAATGTAACCTCTTTATTTTAGCAAAAAAGTTTTGTTTATGTCACTGCAGGAAGTTGAAAATAACACGCGCGATTGTCGATAACAAGTCCGATACTCAGCCGTTGCGCTTCACAAGCCTGATAGGGATCTGCATGGCTGCGGCATTATAAATCGTCACAACATCGGCAGTTGTGACTTGTGAATCTTGCACGGACATCAGCGTCGGCAATGTGACTGAAGGTATAGTCGCAATTGCCGGTCACGTATTGTAGCTGTCGTAACGTTGCATAAACAACTGTTCTCTAAGTCGGTTATTCTGTCTCACGTTTTACGTAGTCAACGGACTTCATTCCGTTTACAAATGCAACCAGAATAAAAAGTTCTGCTTTCGAACGTATGTAATAACGACGTTCATCATTATCACCATTAACAACAACAGCCACAGAAAGTCTTGTTCAACTAAATTCTAATTAGTCGCTCAGAGAACTTTTGTGTGGCTATTTGCGTTTTGACTTTTGTGGCGCTTGGCGATAAAATGTTAAACCTGCACGAAGTATTTGCCGACACTGTGCTACATGTAGCCTATCTATCTACAACGAGGAAGAAGCGTCTTTTAACAGAAAGTTTATTGTAGCTCATTCTGCCGAAATAAAGAAAGTTTATCGCTAGATCACGTCGCTAACTGCATTGCTTATTGCGATTCGCAGCGGCACTTAACAACCGTGTCGTCGCTGTACGAAATTATTATTATTATATGCGATCAAATGTGATACAAAATTACATATACTAATAATGTATATTTACATTTGATAATTTATAAGACAACGCAAGACGGTGCCTGACAATGACAGCAAAATCTCAGCCCTTTACCGGATGACTCCGGCATGAAATATAACGTGTTTGTTGCTGTTTTGTTCCAGTATCCGTCCAGCGATAATGGCCAATAATGGATTAATGTATCCCGCGCACGCACGCACGCACGCACGCACGCATCTACCAACCTGTATATAGCGTCATTGATTTTTGTCAACTAATACCTGCATGGTGCGTGCGGCATCGCACGTGATCGCGCCGCAGCACCAGACATAATGCACCCTGTTACATCAACGTCATATCGCAGATAGAGCTTAGTGGGCCGAGTAGCTAGCTGTACACGGTGTCGATCTCCACGGATTCGCAAATCGAGCCAAACCAATGTCCCAGATGGTTTCTTGGGAAAAAACAATGCTGCAAAAATATTCTATTTTACATGAAACTACTGTTCGTTTTTACACATATGCGCGAGTCTGCTCAATTTTTGACACTGAAAGATATGTATAGAATTTGTCGACCGTAGATTCTAAGATCGAGAAATACACCAATAAACTGTTCGGCCTTGAGCGGCTACAGGTATAATTAAAGCTAAACCAATACGAATGTAACAGCTGCATTTCAGTCAATCGCAAAATGCACCTGGGACACGATGTTACAGACAGATAGGTTCTACGCTGAACAAATGATGCACTGGGGCTCCTTAGTGCCTCCCACGAGAACATTTACTTTGACCATTCGCTCTGCGGGGGTTTTGTCAGTGTTTGTTGCGTACTATATACATTCAACTTTATTCGTCATTCAGTAGCAGCAAATAAACACAGAAGCAAACATTAAGCGGAAACAAAGATTGTTTCGACCGCTACTATCTACTTCTTTTTTTCTGAAGTAGTCAGGCGCTAAGGAAGTGCAGTTAGGCCTACTATTTAAATGGTAGTGTGTGCCGAGTAATAAGACAAGTTTTCTCATACTCGTATATTACAGTTATATACACAGTAACATCTCAACATCGTAAGCACTCCCGGCCTCCGATACGGCGCCTGTACGGTCGCAGTAGCAAAGAACCCCGATCTGCATCATCGCTTCTTCTTGTAGGTGCTACCTGCCAATCAATCTCTACGGCCGCCCCCGCTCTAGGTGTAGGCCTAGCTCAGACGTGCATCGCGTCGTGCAGCGCGCTCTCGCTACGATAATATAGGCATATCATAAGCTAACTTCCCGCTTCATAATTTTCCACCTCTTACAAAGAGATAGAGCGGTTGGACTAAATCGTTCAATCCACTTCTTGCTAAGAATTATTCACGAATTTCGTCAAAACTTTCCGTTTACGATTCACAATTAGGCGCAAACTGGACACAGAATGACGTGATATTAGACATGGCACAACTTTCATGCACTACATAAACAGAACCGGTTTAAAACAATTTCATCAGCTGTAGACCTACTATCTTATATGTCTGCAGTCGCCGTTGTCAGATTGCGCCAACGACGTCACGAAGTCGCCTGTCGTTTCATAGCCGCTCGTGAAAAACACCGTTCTGTTACCAGTCGCACTAATTCGTTTCGACCGCCAGTAAGTGCATCCATCGCGCAATCTCCCGACAACTGGTCAACGTAAAATGAGAGAAAAACGCATGCCAACTGTCAAACCTGCTATTTTATGTAACAGTGATCGCTTTCGATTTCAATAATTGTCGACAAGTAAATAAATAAAATCCTGTGTCTCGCATAAATCTTGCTACCGATAGCGTGATGAGGTTGACGGCGAAATACCACCCTGGCTGTGATATTATTTATTTGTAGTTGTTGTTGTGGTTGGCCACTGCGTCGAAACGACGTTTTATAAATAAAATGTCCATACAATAACTATAAGTTTCGGAAACATTTTGCTCAACAGAAAAACACATTGAGAATTAAAATATTTCACAGTACGGGACGATGGTTACGGCCCAGTATCGGTGTAGCGTCGTCATCTGTCAACTTATGTGCGACGTGCGAAGGGAATGTGGTGAATATTCTATGCGGAGCTGTTCAGATATTGCGGAATAGATACGCCGGTAATCACGGCCTGTCTGGTTGCTACCGGGGGACTCGTTCGCTGAGCTGTCCAACTAGTCTCACTTGTTACGTAGCTGCCTGCGTTTGGATCTCGAGCTTCTATTGTGACTTACAGCAGTGCCCGGCAGTTGGACGAGCCATCTGGGATGCGTGCCGTCCGCATTAGGTCGCTTTATGTTTCATGTTGGACTCGGACCGTTGTGCTTCTGACGTATTCAGCTCTTCATCGCAGCGCAAGCTATAGCGCCACTGTACGATGCTATTGCATAAACGTTTTTCTCGACGTTGCTTTTTTGCTGCTGTATCCGAGCGTCTGCTACGCTGTGATGGACTCTAATAAATATATGACAGTTATGTTATCGCGTTTGCTGTCTCTCTATTTTATCTTTATTTAATCTTTTGTGCTTCTGTTTGTATATTATTTGATCAGAGTTTAATATACAGAAATATTAGATGCATGTGTACTTTTTTTCAACAGCCTACTAAGCGCCCAATAACGTGAGCTTATAGCCCACATAAAAGCTGTCGTTACAACTTCAAATACTTTTATTCATCTTTCTGTTCATTTAACTGCTATCGCTTTATGAAACTTTGTAATCGAAACATTGCTATTAAGGCTTACCGAATACTTTTTATTATTTGATAGAAGTCATATTTTGATTAATGACTTTTTTTCGTTAAAGGTTTTATTTTCTCAAATGACGACTTCTGTGAAAATTGGTCAGCTGCTAACGACATCGGCCACGAACAAGTTATACCTTAAAGGCATAATATTAATGATGTTGCAAGGCTAACGACATGTTTTCTCGTAACGGTTTTTGATGCAATTATTTTCCGGTTTCGGCTGTTATTAAGACAAAGTCTAAAGCCATGACACGACTCGCCATTCGTCCATCTACCGCTGCTTAGTGCTTTAAGGTCGCGGTTCGTCGCTAACCAGACACGATAACGTGCCAACGGCTATGCCACTAAAAGCTCGTTAACGATCGCAGCTAACAGCCTGATTAACTCAGGGTCTATGGATAGACAAAATGTTACTGGATAAAGAGCATAGCTACAACACCGTATCTAGTTTGTCCAGCATATTTGATTCCGAATATTATCGACAGCATTCGTTATCTGCCTTTCTTTCTCATATGGGCTTTAACCTGAACAAACGCATTGATTAATTGCATAATACTGAAAGATTTCACTAAAAATAAAAAATAAAAATATGACACTAAACTATTCACGTGAGATTAAATTTTTCAGTGAGCTGGGTAAACATAACATGCAATTTCATTTTCCCTACGTTTGCCACATAATGTTTTGTTCAACCTGACAATGACTACAACAATTTACCTATTCCATGCAAAATCCTGCTGAATAAAAAAACCTTAACTTTTCTTAAAAATTTTTTTAGAAAATCTAAATGGAAACAAGCAGCAATACTAACCTCTTATTGTGTTTCAGGTTTGTTCGTTTGAGCTCCGCGTTTCATGCTGCACGTACAATACAAATGTTGAGTACGCAGATCCATCTTCTCTGGTCGAGCGACGTTTAACGCTTTAACATTTTAGCGTCGTCAGTCGCTTGCTTCGAAAATGTCCCAACGTTTACCTCGGCATGGCGGCTGGCTCTAGAGAACGTTTATCCGCTGAGAGTGACAACTCGACGGCGGTCAGGCTTGGCTGAACTGAAGTCGACGACGACGCCTATGACACGCTGAGCTAGCAGGCTGCCCGCTTTGCTGCTGCTGCTGCTGTTAGCGAAGCGCGACGTGCAGAGCTGCACAGTTGAGCAGACGACGAGGCTCAGTGATAGTCAATGACAAATCGATTGATAGCACTGTGTGCAGCACCTGACGCACGCGACGACCGGTTGATTTCAACCTTCCGGCGTTCGATGTATTTACACTCGTCTTCAGCTTGGCATTAGTTGTTGTTCTTCGTTGTATTTTTGCAGTAACGTATACCCGACAAAAATCGGTTCTTTTGTTGCAATTCGATGGAAAAATTTTCTTCACGACTCTTTGTCGGAATCACTTTAAGTTTCGTCTTTCTCTTTTGGAACATATGAAAGTTCTCTTGATTCTAACATTTTTCATCATTTCATCACGTGTCCAACTTTTAGGACGTACTGTAACGTAACCAGCGTTTTAGTGCGACATTTGAGCTTTTTGCTCTGTCGGGTCAGCGAAATTCTGGACGAGACGGACATGGCAGCGGTGGGAATGTGTTCATGAAGTTTTAGTTCTCGTTACGTCATGGAAATCAGTCTCTTGCGCGGCAGCATGACTTACAGCAAACATGGCGACGTGCACGCGACGATCGACCATAATCTGTGACTGATAATAGGCCCGGCGTCGATTCGCAGAAGACCGTTCGTCGACGTTTTCATGGCGCATTCGGTATTGGAAGTGGCCGGAACAATTAGAATCTATAGTGATTCGGGTCGGCAGGTGACGATAAAGAAACAGGTCAGGCACGGATTAGACGGTGACTGGCATGCGCTTTAGTCTTGTACGCCGTCGCCGCCATCTCCCTGCATACAGTCGGCGTCTGAGAAAATATTCGTGCAGCACTGCAGTGATATCGACAAATCTTATTTTGCGGTTTTGACGCAAAAGTAAGCCTAGACTGATAGCATATCATACACAGACGCGTGGCAGTAGGGTCTATACGTTGCGGCAAGCATCTCAAGAGAAATGACCGCAGTTGGCACATCTTCGACCTTAAAAAACTGACCATGATGTCTTTTACTCGATCTTGAAAAATCGACATTTTGCCGTTGCGTGTTTCACCGACGTTACAAGCAGCAACTGACGTCGCAATCGCGGTGATAAATTTCCCGCCACAATTGCGTTGTGCAGCCATCGACCCAAACTCCACTTGCTTCAATTTGTTGTCGATTTGTTGTAGAGCAAGTTGCACTACAAACAAGTCCACGACAAATCAAAGTAGTAGAGTTCGGGTTTTTGCTACGATGACTATGTGCAATTCGGACGCTATATGTCGCTATCACAAAACATCAAATTGCTATTTGTGTATGAACTGTCCGCATCAAATTCTTGCACTCCACAACTTTTGGCGTGCAATCGTCATTGAAATTTAATTTGCAAAACAACTTAGGCAATATTCTGCACCACACAGTGATGTTTCTGTATCAATTTTAGCTAAACGCTACTAAATAAACGTTTTTATATTCAGTAATGGAGATAATTATAATGACATCAATCTTTGTCATGACACAGGTCCACCACACTCCAGACGCGTCGCTACACTACCTTGTAAAATATTAATGGGAGATAACTATAGCGTGCCCTGTGTGGTGATGTAGATATGAAATAACCACAGCCAATGCAGGCAACACCGCAACAGCTGCAATTTTGCAGAAAACGTTTTACTAATGACACATCATGTTAATTTTTGCATAGTCTTTGATCTGTATGCGCAGCAGGTCCAGATAATAACATATCATGTTAATTTTTAATATTGTTTGTAAGCATTAGCAAAAAAATGTGAACTGGACAAAATGAAGAAAACCTTCTAAAATTGTGTTTTTCCTCTCGGTGTCAAACTTGGTGCCAAGGACAATTGTTAGTAAGATTGCATTGTTCAAAAATCAAGATTGTCTAATTAACAAAAAATACAAAAATATTCATTTAATCGTTACTTTTTTGGAAAAATTAACCCTTAAAATTGTCACCCTCTACCGTTTGCTAGTAATATTTTTTCAGCATAAAATTACTGCTGAATTACTTGAGTGGCGGCGTTTGCATATACTTGCGAGCATATTAAAAGAATGTGATATCGTGAATAAGAAACGCGCTCACTCGTGCCGTGAATATCCGGCAACGAACAGAATAGCGCCGATCACATAGAGCCGAGTCTATATATAGTGCGGGTGGGCGGAATAATCACTTGCATCCTACCATTGTGAGAGAAACTAAGGAAGTACTCTTCCTCTAGTTTATCGCTTTCTCTGTTCCTTTTCTCGTATACCGTATATTACGTTCTACAGTGCATATAGCGCTTGAACGTTCAATAGTTTGGCGCGAATGGAAAAAAATCAACTACGACACGCATTAGGAGACAGTTGCAAAATGTTGCTGACGTTTTGTTTTATGGTACATGTAACCGCGTCAAAACATACGTACCGTACCGTACACATACTAGAAAATGACGTTGGTCCTACGTGTTTGGTGTTTATCATGCAGCCACGGCTTAATGAAATCACTTAGAGCGTAATCGATTTAGCAAAAACCGAAACCGGTTTCCTTTCAGAGTAGAGTTTTCTGCAATCGATTAAGCCGGTTTCGCGAAACCGGGGTTAATTTTTGAAACAATCATCATCATCGTCATTGCTTTAATAAACCGACTCTGGAGCAGGTTTCGCTGGCCAAACCGGAAGCCGTTTGCTTGTTGCTGTTTTGTTTAGGCCTACTTGTAGTTGAATTGTTATCACGTACAGGAATAAAGCTTCAACAGTAAGATAAATTTATTTTTTCAGTAGTAAAAAATTCGATCACCATGGGAACCATGACGCTCGCCATGTTGTTTGTTTACAATCCTAGCGTCCTACGGAAACGGTTTGGTGCAATCGATTTACACAGCAAAACCCAAAGCCGAAACTGGTTTCGGTTTTTCTAAATCGATTACGGCCTTAGGTAAACGTCAATAATAGGTTAGCGACATGCTTCAAGGTACCGCTGTTGAACTTCTTTATTCACAACAGTAAGTGGCACCTTTCAATGCATTTGATGCACAATTCGGCGTTAATTACAGGAAGAAAATTTCCATTACCGGCTAGTGGCAACGTCAACGCTAAATATCAAGACGTTGCGCTTCAAGCCATTTCTGCTGTAATTTGTAAAACGGACACATGCCAGATATACTGAAGAAATGTCATATCATGTCTTTTTTGCGTCCATCGGAAATACAACAAGTGGACCTATTCACTCTTCCTACATTTGTACATGTACGTTATAGCATATCTATAATTAAAACAAGCAGTAATTTAGATAATGAGGTAGATATATAAGTGCTGCACCATTAAACGGTTAATTGAGCACAATTTTGCACAGCATACCGTGGTCCATAAAAATGAGCCACTTTTATTTTTTTTAATAGCTCTGTGCAACATTGGCTGATTTTAATAATTTTTGACGTGCGACATCAAAAAGAAACTCGACTCAAACGACTGTAGTTTCGGCCACCTTACTTTAATATTGTCGTTACACTACTTTGTGAAATGCAAATTATTGTGCCTGTTGTTTGCAAGTGGTGTCAACGTTTGCCGCTTGCATTCGCGCGAGACTAGAACATTTTGAGCACATGCTATAATAAAAAGATGTGATGTGACACGTGTGACTTTTTGAGACACAATAGTTGTTAATCGTGTTTGTCGCTTTTTAGTTAATCATTTCTGAGCCGACGCGTGCGCTATCCAGTATGAATTTAGTGTTGTAAATGGCCAAACTACGACTTTCATATTTCACAAGGTAGTGTAACGACAGTATTAAAGTGAGATGGCCAAAACTACAGTCACTTCCGTCAAGTTTTTTCTTGATGTCGCTTGCCAAAAATTATTAAAATCGGCCAATGTTTTACCAAGCTATTCAAAAAATAAAAGTGTCACGTTTTTATGGACCACGGTGTAAAATCTGTGCTTTTTACTGTGACAAATGACAGCGGCGTCAGGAAGTTGCAATTTTCCGATACACACAACAGATTTCCAACATAATTCCGACTAGCAGTTGCAAATTTTTGACAGCGGAGATTATGGGTCCTCAAAATGCCAACTTTGCCCGTAAATTTCCATAAAATAAATTTTTTCAGTCCGCAATTTTCCATTGATAAGCGAAAATTTTCTGACATAAAACATCCGACAATTTTCTGAAAACCCAAAAATTTAGGAGAAGGGAAAAATTGTCCCCTGCCACTCTCCCAACCACGACGCAACAGTAACTGACGAATGATTGGTTGTCGGTCCGTCATTCACCAACGCGGAAGAGGCCGAGCTGCGTGGAGCTGTGAGATCGCTGAACTCTTAAGCACGGCTTGACAACCACATAGATACGGTCATTGCAGTGCAGTTCGGCCGCGGCAGCAAGGAAACTGCTGTAGCACGCTTGCCGGCGCAACGACGACTCCGCCAAATACGTCGGCCTGCAAATTATATTTCCCGGCGTTCTTAATAGGGCGTTGGTGATATATGCTGCAATTTTTAAAGTAGAACACATAGATAGGCTGCTAAACGCTGTTCAAAACATCATATGTGAATTTCAGCCACGTTTCACGGTGACTATATTTTGATATTAAGGATTAAAACCAGAACAAAGTGGTCACCAAATAACTACAACAGTTGAGCTGTTTCGACACAGTCCAATAGTGTATCAATCAAACCCACCGATACATTATGTCCGTGATAGCCTATATAGCAGGCTTCGCATATGACAAACCACAAAGGTATAGATTCATTTTGAAGCATCAACCATCCGACAGGGTCTGAATTCCGTCAAAGTCGCCAACTGTTAGATTCAATTTGGCATTCGTTAGCCAGCCTTGACCGGGACGGATGAAATGTAAGTCCAGACGGCGGCCCGGAATCGGTCCGCGTTCATTAGTCTGATTTAGCGAGGAACGCAGCTTGACTCGTGAACATGGCGGTTTTATTGTCTAGCAGAAGGATTGGATTAAAAGCTGTGAAGTCATCGATACATTCCGAGAAGAAGGCAGTAAAACGCTACATCGTACTTAGACTCTTTTAACTATCCGACAGCATGTTGCAGTAGTAGACTTTTTAACACAGCAGTTGTGCTTTGCTTATTAAAATATACACAGCGAGCCATAAAAGTATTTAATTTTAGGCACAAACACAAATAGATCATTTTGAATAGCCTAGGTTTAAGTCTTTCGCTGGTGCTTTCAGAAAGTGATTACAAACTAGTAATTTGCGGCAGAGCCCAACGTGAGGCCGCCCGGCGCCGTAAATCGGATTGGGAAAGTTTTTTTGGAGAGGAAAGTTAAAATTCCCTGGTAGCAAAGTCACGTGGCTCAAACTCAAATACGTTAGCATACACATAACGCGTTTTGTCGACTTAAAGTGGGTCAACATCCGCGCGCTAATTGTCGTCGTTAGTGGACCAAAATTCACCAATTTTTTGTTTAACGCAGGAGGAATAGCAGTTGATAACACCGTTTACCGTTTGTCGATTACTCCATCCGTTCTAGATATATTTGCAGTCAAACTCGAAAGTTGTTTTAAATCGCGATTAATTTTGGACGTTTTTTGTCCTCCCAAATTTTGAGGAAACGGTGCCCCCCGCAAAAAAAGTACTCGCGTTATCACCCCTACCTAGCGGCACATAAGGCGGGAAAGTTTCATGAGGCTACTCCCCTTGGCTCTGAAGTTATAGGCGCGCACACTACATTTTAAGACAATTTTGGACCCTTTGTGTAAAAAATGTTAAGGAACATCCATCTCCTACGGCTAGCAAGCCTTGGTTAATCTCCAGCGTCTGTAAAAATTTCAGGGCGCAAATATGGTTTTCGGAAAATATCGATTTGGTGGGTAAACATTAGCCGCGTACATGCTGTGGTAAGTAGGCCAATGGACCAAAGTTCACCAAACTTTATCCGTCTAACGCAAAAGGAATAGTATTCGATAATTTAGTTTACCGATTTTGAACATCTGTATCCGTTTTGGAGCTATTTGCGGTCAAACTTTGAAGTTGCAAAATCGGGCCAAATTTAGCATGTTTTAACCAAAAAAAATTGGGGGCCCCAAATGTTTGGACCGGGATTATAAAATCGAACACACTTTCCGTCATGTGGCAAATTTTCGCGGCAATCGGCCGACGGACCTCAGAGATCTCGTGTCAAAAAAGGAAAGTAAGAAACAGCAGTAAAACATAAGGTCTTCCCGAACTAACGTTCCAGGCGGCCTAAAAAGTCAAAATAACATCTACCACTTCGTCTATAACATTGAATTTATTGCAACGTTATTTACCGTATTCTTGCATGCTTAATGCAGTTTTGTCGCAACGGAATTCGTTCGCCGACTGGGCGGTGCCCAGATTTAATGCAATTCAATCAATATGCGCTAGCCGTTGAGCTAGTCATTATTATAACCTATACTCACTGCAATGCAGTTCATACGCTACGGTATCCACTTAGCACCATGTCTGTATATCAGTCAATCAATGAAAGTCCATCCGTCATGTCATTCTGTGTAGCAACTCGATCGTTCATTTGTCTGCACTGCTGTCATTTTGGTCGATAATCACCAGCAGCGCGTTGGTGCCGCTCGCTGCAGCATACACATTTTGCTCATTGAGACATGTATATTCGAGGCCTATTGGGATATCAAAACGCGACTTCAAGATCTGCCTTGTTATCCAATGTAGAGCAGAAAGATGAAGGTTAAAAGATTATTAAAGTGCATATACAGTTTTTTTTGCCAAAACCCATCTCAAAGCTACGGAGCGCTACCTGCCATATGGGATCACACAACCGCCCCCTGACAAAGCGAACGCGCCCCGCTTTAACGCCAGCTAGAGAGATTGGTACTAGATTTACTTATCCCCAGCAAATCGGAAGGCTGAGTTGATCTTGTTGGTTTGTTATATACCGAAATGGTTTACCTGCCTGCAACAGTTTTTGATCGCCAGTTTATAGCCTTATACACTAAAACGGACCAAGCCCAATAAAGGTGGTTAAAGGTTAAAGGTGGTGTTATAGCTTTTTATGGAAAGCCCATCTTAAAGCTACGGAGCGTCACCTGCCGTATGGGACCACAAGTAAACGCGCCCCGCCTTAACTCCAGACAAGCAGGCTGGTATTCGATTTATCCGAAGTCATGGAAGACCGAACTGACCTAGGTGTTGATTTATACCCAGATGGAGATGCTGTAACCAATAAGCAACAGAATCGCCTTCTCACCTGCCACCTGTGCCGTCCACGGCACCAATCTTGTGCTCGTAAACACTGGTATTGTTGCTACGGTCAAGGTGGCGGCTGCTGCAGCTGAACGTCACTTTGCTGTAGATGACGTAAATGCCGGCTACGTCGACCCTGATGTCATCCCTAGCTGACTTCGTCTGTGTCATTGGCGCGCGAATCCAGCCGCCCAGCTGACTGCTATCTGCGCGTCCACCATATTTATCCATAAAGCTGAACTTGCAGATAAAATAACGTATTTATGCCGTGGTTATATATAGAATTAACATGTTAAGATTAAATATCAAATACTAATTCCACGATAGACAAGAAAAGCCCATCTAACGCAAAGGGGAACGCGCGACAGCGGTGCATGTTTGAAGGCCCACTGCGAACAAATCTAAGCTTATCGATCCAGCAACTGACATTGGGTACGACGTATTAACAAACGCCAGATGGCGCCACCGTCTCGCGTGAATGCTGCCGCTTTTGAAATGTGTGTCGCAGCGCAAAATCGCCGAAAAATCCATAAAACCCGTATTTTTGCGTTCTAGGTCATCCAGGGTCATTGATCTCAGTGGCAATCGAGAGCCAGTGTACGACTTCCTGTTAGTGATTAATAGTAATCTAGGCCCTATCTTGCACCGTTATTAAGATACAGCGACTTATTGGCCAGAAATCGCAAATTTTGCTAACACCCTATCATTTAGCGCCCTCGTTCGGTTGACCCCCTTCGAATTTATGGAAAAGCTTTACGGTTTTTGAAACTAGAGTCTTCCAGTCAGTCGACGGGAAAGATTTGGTGATCATAGCTTGCACCGTTTTTGACTGATTTACCCGTGTGACAGACGGTCGGACAGACAGAATTGCGATGGCTAAGACGCGCTACAGCAGTACTTGCTGTCGCGCGTAAAAAGTGATTTCTAGGTAAACGCAGCGGCGTTGTGGGTTAAGAAAGTAGGCAGAACAAAAAAGTTACAATTTTTCGACAAACATTATAATTTTTCGACGGAATTCCGACAGTTACCTGCAAAATTTCCGACAAAAAAGTATGAGCGTTCAAAGTTTGAATTTTGCCCTTAGTTTTTTTAATGGAGTTTTTTTTTAGCCCAAAACGTTACATTTTTCAAACGACAATTTTTCGTCAACAAAAAAATTCCGGCAATTTCGCAACAACCCAAAATTTACGGGAAAACAGTTGCGCTGCTTTTCTCCTTCTGTCTTTTGCCAGACCACCACTAAATAAAAGTCTGTGTGAATTTAAGACAAAAATGTCCCTAGCATGAATGACATTATAATTACTTAACGCAACATTACTACATGTATACTAACCAGCGCCTAAACATGGTTTTCTGCTGTTTTCTTCCAACACCAGATGATACGAATCTGCCACCACCAACGCAACACGCGACTTTTAGTACGTTTCTTATCATATTACATTATTGCTTAATTAATTATATTTACTAAATAGCTGATCAGTTTCAATCACGACAAATGACGTCGCAGTTGTAGTCGTTTAACTGCAAAGTTTCAAAATAAGCTAATACGTTAACGCAAAAACTGATAATGTCACAAATTCTAATATATTTACCTCCGCCAAAGAGGTAATGTTTTTGCCAAACTTTGTTTGTTTGTTTGTCTGTCTGTCTGTGTGTTAGCAAGATAACTCAAAAAGTTCTGGACGGATCTTTCTGAAATTTTGAGGGCATGTCGGGAATGGCAAAGACTACAAGTGTTTCAATTTTGGGGGTGATCCAGAAGGAATCCTGGATTCTGGATCTTTTTGCTTTCAATGGGGCATAAGGGAAACCGCTGCAAAACCGAAAATGGTGCTGCCACCTAACGAACAACATTGCCTTGGCCGAGGTGTGCGGGCTCTAACTGCTTTCTAGTCTAATATATTTTAATATATTCAGTGAATATTATGCACTTTAATAAAATATATAAGCTTACTCACCGTCTGGCCAACATGACGCTGATTTGTTGGAAGTCTGCACAAGTACCAAACAAATTTTATTACGTTAATAGTACATGCATGTATCAGACAAAATTATCATTACAATTTACAACACTCTAATGTAGGAAAATGTTAATAATATTTTAAAATGCTACAAAAGAATATTAGAACGAATTAAAGTTTAAAAGCTATAAGAATATAATGTATATTTTTCTGAGCAGTTTCCAATGACTGAAATGGCCTTCAAAGGTCATTAACCGTCATCGACAATAGCACAGGTTATATTAATCATGCATAGCCTATTTATGCATTTTGTGTCAATGTTCCATATTATTTACTATGTACGTATCATAATAATCGATTATCGTAACAATGTATTAATTGTTTTAACAATTCCGCAAAAATTTGCCTCAGTGTATGTCGTGAGAGAAAAACAATAATGGCTCTATTTAAAGTTTTTTTTAAAATGTACATGTATTGTCATTTTGACATAACTCAAACAAGTGTGACACAGACTTGCTGACGGACCGGAATAAAGTTAACCGCTTTCGTAGTTTCGTACGCATTGCGCAGAGCCGTCATAAACGACTCGAGTTGAAATTGCATACTAAGTCACGGTAACACATGCACTGAACACAGCTAATGACGAAAGGAATATTAGTATATTACACGACGACGGAAACGTTAATATTACATGTATATGCTATTTTTGCGTCTGCGGTGTTGTTATTTGATCTGTGCTTAGCTAATGACAAATAAACGGTGCCGTAGGCAGAGCGTTGGTGGAATGCTCATCAACTTCGCGAGATCACTGAGTCCGTAGGTGGATAGATCATTGAAGTCCAAACTCCACTACAGTACATTTACTGCCATTCGTTGAAAACTTGCTAAACACAAAGTCGCACAAAAGGGTGTACATTATTTCACATGTGTATTTACTGTACACTTTTTACGCGCCAGCTCGTCTTAGCTATCGAGGCGTCCATCCGTACGTCTATCTGTATGTTCGTCCGTCCGTCTGTCACACTTTGCAGCTCTATCAAAACGATGCAATCTAGGATCACGAAATCCTCACTGTTAGCTCCGCGAAAGACACTAGTTTTAGCATCCGTAAAGCTTATCTAAAAAGTCGAAAGAGATCATCGCAGCCTAGAGTTGTTACTTGGCAGTCACCCGATCAGAAGTCGAACTCACGACCTCTTGGTCGTAAGTCTGACGCGCACTAACCGTTGCGCCATTAATATCCCGTTTACACGATCGAGCAAACATCGAGCAAACATCGAGCAAACGTCGAGCAGACGTCGAGCAATTAGCGCGTGCATTTTGAATACATTTGCTCGACGTTTGCTCGATGTTTGCTCGATCGTGTAAGCGGGGTATAAGTCACCGAGTGTGGTCTTGCAAGTTACAGCTGTACACTTCGTTTGGCGACTGGGCAATTAACTAACTGGGCATGCAGTGCTTACGATAACAAGAAAACGTCATTTAGCTAATGACAGCTAGCAATGATAAAAGAGCATGCACCGCGGTGATGGTGCTGCATCTCAAATTGGTGTGGGCTAGAGTGGCACAGCACATGTTGGTAGACGTCGCTCGACACGGCCAGCAGACCGTCCAGTTGCCCTTTTCACTGCTGCTGCTGCTGCTGCTGTCGTGGAACTTAGATGACGTGGACGCGACATAGACGACGGGAACGATGGCTGTCGCAAGACTGACACCGATAAGAACTCCGGCGACGACATAGGCTCGCCGCAATCGCATTTTCACGTCCTGTACAGGCGCGGCGACGCCGCTGTAGACACCGTCCAGGCTTGGATTGCGAATATACCGCGGCGTCTGATACAATGCTCGAGACGACCTCATTACTCGTTCACTTTCTGCAACCATACCGTCACCGACCGTTAGCTTACCCGAGTCATATTGCCGTACTCCATAGCGAATGTTAACGGCCATTTATACATTTTTTTATTTCATTGGCAAGATCTGGTAAAAAATTATTTTTCGAAGTACATGTTAACTTATTATTATCCCATCTGTTAGTTACCGGCTACGCCAACGTTTTTGCTAATATTTTAAACTTTTATTTACTCTATCAAGTTTCATCCGAAACGTATTAGTTCTTTGCCGTCGTATGATAGTAATTTTACGTCACTACTGACAAATTCTAACAAAAACAGTAAAATACGTTATCGCATGTTCACATGTTAACGGCAGAAGCTTACATTCGCAAGACACAACTAATGTCCACGATGCAAATGTTATCTTGTTGCTAAACTTTCTAAACATCGCACGAATTCACTAATGTGCTTTAGACAGTTCATTCGGATCAGAAGCAAAACCCACGGACATCATTCATTTAGATAGAAATAAACGATGAAATAAGAGTAATCACGACCAACCTCGCAGTATCTCAGCAAATCTTGTTAAAACATTGTCAGTGGATCTTATAAACAACGAACATTACAACGATGGTTAACCTGAACAAAACTATTACGTATTAGCGGTTTCTCGTTTACTGTGAACTACTGATCATGCTTTCGATTGCCTATTGTTTAGCCGTAGCTCATTGCAGTGCCTCTGCTATTGTACATACCGACCTATCCTCATTTTAGTTGCACTGTTTGCCTTAAATAGGGTAATTTTGGCTGTTGCAATTATATGCCTACTATATTGGGAAGATAGATGACTGTATCTTTTACCGGACTGTGTACGTTCGGATGAAGTGGATAAATTATAACAGTTTTATACACAATGAAATTTATTTTTCTCTTAATTTTGCAAATACGTAAAATGAAACTCATTAGGCTACTGTAAGCTTCTGTGTGTTGTTATTTCCATTATCCTTTATCCGTCTGTTTAAATGTGTATGCGTGGACTTTGAGCGAAACGTCCAATTTGTTAGCGGACGTCAACGTTTGTGACTTGAGGAGACGTAGTTCAAAGCTGAATTATTCCTAGCGAAGAGTGACTATTATATGTGCTCGTTAGTAGAGAGCACGTATAGCACATCACGACATCAATAATTTAACAGCCAATACGCACTAATAACGGCGGCCGTGCACCGCATTTTATCAGGCCCAGGCGTTCGCCGACCCGCCATGGGTTATCCAGGATGTTCATCGTCTAGCTTAGTTGTAAGTCTAATAACATCGTCATGTCCGGCTTGCACGTCCATCCGTTGTACACGCATTATTACTGGGCAAGCACTCGAACACCGTAGAGTAACGTATGTGTAAAACAAGGATCAAAGTAATTAGGCAAAAAGTGAAATCGATCCTTGTTTGCATTCGCCAAGCGGCAGCATAAGACGGACTGTTTGAGTGATATTTACAACTGTAAGTTTTGTGTGAAGCGATGACTCCCCAACTCTTCACTTTCCCATCTAACACAACCCATTGTGTCATTTTAACCTCAGAAGTGTACCTGCTTAATCCTAAATGGCATCTAAATCTGGTCTAAGCAGGGTCCACAAATGTGACAGACGAGACAGACAGACAGACCACGCTACGGACAAATGTGTAACAATAGGCGGAATCGCTTGCACTATAAGAGCGATTTTGCATTGGTGATGTGACGATTAATCGGACTTAATACAGAATTGATATGATGAGTTAATGCTGCTCGGTTGTGCTTGGTCGTTGAAATTCAAACTCGTGGACAGTGTCGTAGCGAGTATGGAACGAACTGAGTAGGCCTATGTCACAACATTCTAAACTCTACTTTGAGATCGTTCATAAATGACGTCACGCAATTTTAGCGAAAAAATATTCCCTTTCCCTTTTCGTCACGTTTCGTCAAGCTGCTCTGGAACGCTTTAAATACGACGTCACAAGCTTCTAACCCCTGCCCCCTTGCAGTCTATAGCGTAGCCTACAGATCTATATGAGTTTCAAACACAACGCAATTTTTGTATGATTTGACACATTTGCTACAAGGATGGGGTAGGCTGTCTGTGTCGGGGACCGTGGGTAGAAACACCGGCTGCGGTAGACCTACATGTAGGCCTACATCATTCTCCGTCGCTTGCGCCATGCGTGCTGTAACACGGAGTCTTGTAGGCCTATAGTGTAGGCTATAGCGCTGTCGTCCATTCTATGACTCCCTTACCAGGCCTTGCCGCAGATGTGACGTAGGTGACGTCACGAAACCTTTTACTCTCTTTCCCTACGTCACGCATCGTCACACTATCGTGAACCCGCCTAACTCCATCGGCGCGTGACGTCATTTATGGACGGCTCCTTTTTTCCAATTTTCTAAAAACGATATTTCAAAAGAAAAAAAGATTGTGTGGTCAAACCCCACCCAAAACATGCTATTGCTTTCGTCGTAAGAAAAAAAAGATGATTCATGATTCATCAGGTGGCAGCATCGTTCTGCAATCTCACCTTTTGTCAAATGCCTTTATTAGGCGTACACGTAACCAGCGTTTATCATCAACAAGCGTTCAACATGATAAAATGCATTCCAACATTTTTACAGAAAAGTCAGACCTGCTATGAGAAGAAAAAGTCAGAGACACGTCAAAATCAATTTTCGGAAACATTTGCTGAAAACATGTCGATAGATTTTTGCGTCAGACAGCTTAAGCTAGCTAGATCTGTTTTTTTTTGGGG
>Ga0056128_1002589_pt1 | contig 21587 bp, 10 predicted proteins | sample WorMetLIZISLAND2_FD_71113 | JGI IMG/M metagenome (GOLD analysis project Ga0056128, IMG submission 71113) | Marine gutless worms symbiont microbial communities from Max Planck institute for Marine Microbiology, Germany - Olavius geniculatus... ... | reverse complement strand
AGTGCATATTGTTAAAATTAACCTCTAATGCGCTTGTCACACTAGTACTGACTGAACAGGATTGTTTTAAAGAACTGTTTGAAACTGTCAATGTCACACGCTGGATCTCTCTCTGAGTTCATCTGGCAGCGAGTTCCAGACTGTCGGACCAGCAACTGGAAAAGCCCGACGGCCGTACGTGTTGAGTCGACAGCGGGGTACGATTAGCCGGTGTCGGTTGGCAGAACGTATTCAATGTCGCGATGCAACTTCGATGGCTGGCTTGATATGATAGGCGAGGTACCGAGGTGCTTGTCCGTGCAAACAACGGTACGTCATGAGGCCGAGCTTGAAGGTGACTCTCTCAAGCACATCCAGCCAGTGCAGTTTGTCACGAAGGAGTCTCGACAGACCACAATCAAATTTCTTCGTGTCGCTGGCTACTCAAGCGGCGGCGTTGAGCAAATGGCATTATCGACCACATTTCCTCCCACGTCGAAAAAAAGGATATTTGGTGATATTTGGTCCACCAACAACGTCAGTTAGCGTGCGGATGTTGACCCACCCTAAGTCGACAATGTGCATTTTGTGTATGCCAATGTATTTGAGTTCGGGCCACGTGACTTTGCTATGAGGGGAATTTCAACCCGCTAAACTTTTTCACACGTTGGACTTACGTCACCGGGTGGCCTCATGGTGCGCTGTGCCCCAAATTTCCAGTTAGTATGTGTTGGGTGGAAGTGGTCAAATCAAAGTCCATTTGTTATTAATTACTGCTTCATGGCTGGCTTGACGGACTGTTTCGGTGTTGCACGTTTGTGTAGGCTGTGTATAGTATGTTGTCCTGTCACTGTGTTTCAAAGCGGAATAAGACATGCAAGATGTGAGGTCACGGGATGTGAGTTTGGGGTGTGTGATAGGCTAAGTACCATCAGTATGTGTTTCAACTGTTTCTATACATATTCTAAATATGGCAGTCTGCCTGTTACAGACATTTGTCTTACCAAGTGGTAATTGAGCATGTTATGTTGGCTGCAGACGGAGAATGTGAAGAGAATGAGGGAAAGGCTGACTGCTCACACATCTGTCTTGTCACGTACAATGGTCACATCTGTCAGTGTCCTCCCGGTTATGAACTGGCATCCGACCACAAGACTTGCCAAGGTAAATTGTCATTACTGTATAAAAACCCGTGCAAGTATTCGTGGAGATTGCTGACTTTGCCGGGTAGGAATCGTAATTGCCGGATCAAATGCAGCTGGAGTGGTAGTGCAGTGCTGTGCTGTTGTATCGATTTACTCTCATTAATTAGAGTGGCTCGTTTTTGCTCTGTACCACGTTGCATTGTTCAGTTGGTATTGCTGTTGACATTTTGTTATTGCCAAGCTCATGTGCAGTGCACAGTGTGGGTGACTGCTGTGTGCGGAGTAGTGCTATGGAGAGTCATAGAAATGGTAGGAATTTCACACTGCCTGCAATAATTGTGATAGTAGTTAACTGAGTTACTGAGGTTTGGTCTGTGCATCCCATTGTGATTCATTGTAGCTCGTTATACCAACTTAACTTACCAAGTGGTGTGTGGCATGGTTAATAAGCTGTATAAATTCATTTAGTTACATCCTTCAATGACTGGTCGTTTCTGCAACCTCTATAGAAAGCTATGTGGCGTTGTCATTGTAGATGTCAATGAATGTGAGCGGCCTGGCTACTGCTCACAGTTCTGTCACAACCTTGAAGGCAGTTTCAAGTGTAGCTGCAGACCCGGCTTTATGCTCGATCCACTCGACCACGTCACCTGTCGGGCTATCAGTATGTCCACTTTTTCTTGTCGCTGTTAAAGCAAAACTCATTTGCCAGCTGTCTGTCTCTCTGAATGCATAGCACCAGTTCCATTATGTTTTTATATGGAATTGGCTTAGTAGAAGAGAAGCTGTTATCTGTTAACTGCAGTGTTTAATTCTTAGATATTGCAAATAGTCATGATTTTTTGACACCCGATACATAATCTGTATATGTATTTGATCCAACAGGGCAGCTGTACAGCAATGTATGCACATAGATGTAGTACAGCTAGCTTGTGAATTGAGTAAAACATGTGGTCAGTTGTGAGATGGGCATCGGATGGTACGTGTGTGTGTTTTGTAAGCTGGTGAGCCGATGCTGTTGTTTGCAAATCGTCATGATCTGCGTCAGTTGCACCTCTACACTGGTCGCTATCAACTCATCTACGGTGGAATGCATGCTGCCATTGCCGTCGACTATGACATCACCGCCAGTGCCGTGTTCTGGACAGATGTTACATCGAAAAACATCAGCAGGTCTGCCTGGTCATTGAATGCAATAGTTCTGCTGTTTCGTTTACCCGGTGTCTTTTGTTTTGAAACGAAATAGAGCAGATGTCCACATATAGCTGTGCACTTCTTGCTTAATACTGTTATTGAAAATCCAGTTCTGCATCAGCTGTCATCGTGTAAATTAAGCCAAGCCATGTTAGATTACTTTGTTTAGGTTATTGCTGCACTAAGCTTGATCTTTGATCTTTTGAACTGAAAATTGGCACACAAGGGAAACGTTCACAGGTATTTCGTTATTCTACAGTTTTTTTGTGTTCAAGTTTTGAACCCACACAGAATGGACAGATGAGCAAAACTCGTAATGCAGCCTGTTAATAACATGTTTTTATGAGAATGCCGCACATAGCTGATGGATTATTACTCAGTTGTCGTATGTGTGTGAACTGTGGTGTAGGGTGATATTTGACAAGTCTGGAGTTGCAAGGCTGCATCAGGTGCTTGTCTCTGATGACGTCAGTAGTCCAGATGGCCTGGCGTTCGACTGGATTCATCACAACTTGTACTGGACTGATGCTGGCAAAGATCGTATTGATGTCCTTGGACTACGCAATGCTGTCGGAACTCTGGCAGAAGATGGAGCAACATGGCGTCGAACACTGATCGACTCCGGACTTGACGAGCCAAGAGCAATTGTCGTTGATCCTCGTCCCAAGTACAGGTACTTGCATGCATTGTTGATGCTTTTGGCTATAAAACATCTTTTTGATATAGCTTCTCATACCGCTGATTATGTTAATCACTAGATGTAAACAGGCGTTAGTGAGTAGTTCTTAACATTTATGATGCACGTTGCTGCAGTGTACCATGTGGTCTTCAGCGTAGCTCAGTATGTGGGATAGGTTTCGAAAAATTTTCGGTTGGCCATCTGCACACACTTTTACGAATGATAATGTTTGATCCAGATACAATATGTAATATGTTGTTGTTGATGTCATTGAACAGGCATATGTATTGGACTGACTGGGGCACAAGGCCAAAGATAGAACGAGCAGCACTCGATGGTTCTGACAGAGTTGTTATTGTTCATGAAAACATTGACTGGCCAAATGGCTTGACTCTCGGTAATTTTGTCTTCTGTTGCTGTTGTTTATGTAAACGTGCTTTACGTTTCTTTTTTGTGCTTTGGATGTATTGCATAGGAAACATTTATGCTTTTGCTTCATTAATTTGGCTTTTTAGACGATACAAAAGGATGATTACTTGGTGTCTGTAAGCTTTGCTGTTTCCTCATTATGTCTGTTATCGACAGTAGTCTTCGTTGTTGCTGTTGCTTAGTTAACAGAACATGGCAACAGTTGTAAGTTCGTTTGACACTTGGGAGTTATGAAACATGGTAGTAATATAGAGCGGAGTATGGTTGGATGTTAGCTGTAAGGATGTTACTGCATACTTGTGCTGCAGATTATGACAGCAATCGTCTGTACTGGGTTGATGCTAAACTTCATGTCATCTTCATGTCTGACTTCAATGGACACAATCGTCAAGTGGTGCTGACATCTTACAACAATCTTTTGCATCCATTCTCTATTGCCGTCTTTGAGGTGTGCAGTGGCTTGCTTTCTCTGCTTCAAAACTTTACCTTATCAGAGTGTTAATTGGTAGCATCATTTTTACTGAAATAACAGCCTTTTAATGAAGATTCCATTATAGATGAACCAGTGTAATTTTTTTTGTTTGGGAAACGGAACAGTTTATGAAGGTGTTAAATCTTGACTGACCTTTTTCTGGAGAAACTGGGAATACAGGGAAGTTTGACAGCTGAGAGGGAATTGTTGCATGAATTATGAGGGGAAAATCTTTCAATGGGAAAACCATTCACTGTTAACTGAGCTGTGATTGTTATATTCATTAGAAGGTATTTAAATAATAATAATAATACCAATGCCAATGTTTATGGTGCTGTCATCATGGCACAGCCATTGCGAGAGTTCACCCGGTTCATTTGACTGGATGTAACACGAGCGCCAGGTGGCTGCCGACCTTTAGACCAAGCCGATCAGCTTGAGCCAATAGATCCGCCGGTAGGCAGCTACAGAAACTATATTCACCATCGCCATTTATTATTACTTAGCTAGACAGCTGATACTCATTTTACCGTCCCACAGAGGGTAGAAGGCTGAGTTGACCTAGCTGGCAGGCTTTGCACCGAGATGGTTTACCTGCCCGTAGAGAGTCACCCATCACAGTGCTAACCGGGCCTGTCATAGAGTAACTTTGTTGATTCAGTCAAACGTGTTACTGCTACGCTAAGCCACCAACCATAAAGTGCCTGCGGAGAGTCGCACTGTGGATGAATAATTGATGAAGATCATCTGGCTGTTGTTGTGTACTAGGATGAGGTGTTCTGGACCGACTGGCATACGCACTCAATCCTGAAGGTGAATCGTCGTCGTAGTGCAGTGCTGAATGACTCCAGTGTCGAGCTGGTTGCCGACGGCCTCTCAACACCAATGGACATGCGCATTCATCACAACCTCAAACAGCCACGTGGTAAGACTTCGCCAAACTCAACTCATAAGGTCTTATGCCTATTTGGTCATGCTTGATTTCTAAGGTCATTCCGTACATTGCTTGATTTGTGTGGTTTGTACAATGAATAGAGAGAAATAAGAGATTAATTAATACAGGTTACCAAAGTTACTGAATACCTGAAACTGTCATATCTGGTGCTTATTTTTTAAGATATTGTTGTCTACTTTTCTGGTGTAATGTTTTAATAATGCTGACATGTTATGTTAACCAATATAGGTTTTGGATGAAATAGCATAAATATGTATGTTATCTTTCAGGTAAAAAAATAGGTTTCACGTAAAAACAGTTTGTAGTTGCGCTTTTCTTCTGTGGCTGCTATGTTGTTCATGATGACAACAGTTTGATGATTTAAATCTGATTAGGTTCCGTTGGCAAAAATGTGGGGGCTTGACCCTTACTGCTGAGATGGCTGACAGTATGGGTTAATGCCCCCCGGACCAGAGAATGTCATTCTGCACCAAGTGAACGTTTAACTGTCACAACATGCCATAAAGAGGCCCCATGTTGCAGGGCAGATAATGTTTTGCTGCTGTCTGTGGGGTCCCTTTTCAAGGAACATGCTGAGCGTGCTGAAATCCCTTGTGTTGATGATGTGATGTTTGATCATTGCAGTAAGCAATGCATGCGAACAAGCCGGCTGCAGCCATCTCTGCCTCCCGACACTTCGCTATCCCGGCTTCACATGCGCATGTCCCAACGACATCGGCGGCGTTACTTACTCGCTACGCAATGATCGACAGACTTGTGGTCAGTGATTTGCTACGTTTTATCGATAACTTTGTCACACGAGAAAGAACCGTTTAGAGTGATGATTATTTTTTCTTCGACCAAGTCTTTACAGTTGCGCAATAAAACTGTATTACTGATGGTAACTTCACCAAGACAGTGAAATTAATGAAGTGGAACTTCTCATCTGGAAACTGTGTGGTTTTATTTGTTGGTCTGGCTAATGGTGTTTTATTAGTCTTATTGCGATTCAGGTGAACATTGTTTAGGAAGTTGCTGTATATATGAAGTATGTAAGTGATTCAGTGGTTGGTTAGAAAATCTGCCCTTCTTAATTCTCCCGACAAAAAGTTGTATGTGAAAGTGGAAACCTGAGATACACAAATCCGTCATTGAAGTGTGCATAAAATTTTAAAAATTTCGGGGAATACCACAGACTTCTAAAAACTGGGGCTAAGAGTGATAGACTGCACCTGTGACAAAAAAAACCCTGATGTGTGACTGGTTTGTGATGATATCTGTGAAATTCTTGTTTTGTATTTGTTTGTAGATGAGGCCGTACTTGTTACAGAGTTGCCGCCAATTGTTAGTCGCCCAGCACAGTTCGTGACGGCACCAGCAGCAGTCCAGCATTCAGTCAATACGCGTGTGCTTGCTGTGTCAATATCTGTCAGTGCTGCAGTCTTCATCATTCTCATCATCACTGTAAGTTTTTGTTCGACGTTTTGTTTTCTAAGCTTACTCATTGGCAGTGTGTTTCATCACAGTAAGTGCTATTTCAAAGCTAACCTTTTAATTTCTGATGCTCCTCATGTCTTTTTACCATGTAATGCCTTCGTAGCTGAATTTAACTAAATTTATTGTTACCAATGCATTGATTCTGTAAGTTGGGTGATTAGAAGATACGACTGACTGCAAAGAAAAAAATTTTAGGTCACATGTGATAAGGTGCAGCTGTTGGAACAAGAAAAGCCCAGGTAATGCAAAGGGGAATGTGCAACAGCTTTGCATGTTTGAAAGCCCAGTAAAACAAAATCTGTTTTTATTACAGTCGCCAGAGGGCGCCATACGACTGGCGGCTAATTATCTATAGTGTTTTATGTGTATTCGCCAGAGGGCCTGACCTGTCTCACTCTGCCAACGCCATATTGGCTGGAAATTGCGAATTTTTCTTATCCCCCTTTCATTTAGTGCCCTCTTTCGGCTGACCTCTTTCGAATTTATGGAAAAACTTTACGGTTCTTGAAACTAGAGTCTTCCAGGCAGCCGATGGTGAAGATTTGGTAATCCTAGGTTGCACTGTTTTTGACTGATCCATCTGTGTGATGGACGGACGAACGGATGGACAGACAGAATTGTGATGGCTAAGACGCGCTACATCAGTAGCTGCTGTTGCACGTAGAAATTGGTTGGTCAGAAAAGTAGCGTTAGCAATATGGTCTTGACTCTCGAGACAGTCAGATGTTTTGTGTGTAGTTCAAACTAGGACTGTCAGAAGTTCATGTTAGTATGATTGTTAAATTGGATTTGCCAGCAGATTCATTAACTGTATAAAACTGTTGACAGCCTGCACGCACCGTGTGTTGCAGGCGGTAATTCTGCTGCGTCGACTGCACCGTCGCAAGAACATAAAGAGCATGAACTTTGACAATCCGGTCTACCGCAAGACAACGGCTGATGAAGTGTCGCTAAGCATTGACAGGCAGCAGTACCAACCTGTCCATCCCACGGTGCACATTCCACGACATCAGTCATCGGTCAGTTATCTGCTGGATCAGTAGGGACACCAGAAATATGTTGTTCAGAATATCATTTTTGTCTGTTTGAAATCATCAACTTGCTCCAGATTTTGTCAAAAATTGTGAATTTTGTTTTCTTTTATCCAAAGTGCTAAATTTCACAATTTCGCTGTGTTTCTATAATGTAATTGTAAGTTTATCCAGTACTAGAGCATTAAGGTAAACCTGGCTTGAAAGCAACCTATTACACGTCGCTCACTCTGTGTGCTGGCACATGTGGTGCTTGCTTGTCTGAGCCATAATTTTTTAATCTCATGGGTGTCATATAAAAATGTAGTTGATGGAAAAATTCATACTCATTGTTAAAGCCAACAACAGTGTCAGTGAATTAGTCTTACATGCTAACTTTTGTTAGGTATGATATATGGTAACTGAGTGCATTTGTTGTTACTTCGTGTTTACATTATTAAAAAGCACCTATAAACTTGGCCAATTTAGCAGACTTAAGTCTAAAGACATGGTCATGAGTAGGGCCTACAGTTTTCCTCGGTAAATTTTGCCAAATTCCACAGGCCAGTTCTCACAATTCCGCGGCTCACCTCGGCAAAATTGTCCAAATTCCGCGGCTTACCACGGCCTTTCGTTTGTGCGTAACTAAGCTTTGTTCTGTTTAAAAAATACTTCAGTTTTTGGATGCTGGCATGGAGCTAAGTTATGCTAGCAACATACAAAGGAAATTATCTATCTTTTTTTTCAAAAGTGCAATTTGCCAATTAGTTGCATTGTTTTAATTTATGATTGTGCCATATACAATGGTAATTATTAGTGTTGTGTGCTGTTTCTGTTGACAGTTGCTGCAGCCGCTGACTTTGTCATCGTCCGATGCAAGTCCAAGCGTTTGACAGCAGTTTACTCAGACTTGGTTTGTGTGATTGTCTGCATCACTGTGATACAATTACTGTCTGTCGACAACAGACGGCAATGGTAGTCAGCACCTCACTGCCATGCGAACATCAGATGCTTCTTGAACAACATGCTGCTGTTGTCCAGTCCTCTACTCCGACCCAGATGAAGTTTCAACATCGCTGGATCTGTGAGGCTGTAATCTCCGCCTGCCTGCCTGCTTGCTTGTACATAGTTGCTTGCCTGGTCGGTAGTTGGCAGTGCTGGCTTTTTACCTTTGACTCTTAGTTCGAATTTTGTAGGACATAATTATTGTTTTTTTTTGTAGGATTAACTGATTTTGAGTTTTCCTATCAGTGACTGACTGGATTGTGATCGGGGTAAATGTGTCTTGACACAGTGTTTTGTTCGTGTGTCTTAGGCATAATTTTGTGCTGGCATCTGATGTTGCTGATGTGTGCCATGTGTTGTGGTTTGTTACTGTGTTCAATTTGTACAGCTAAGTAATATCCAGCTAACACTTTACAATATTACACAGAAGTATAGTCACAAATGCAATGCATAGCTGACTTTTGTGTTGTTACTAGCGTACTAACACCTTGACTTGGCAGCACAATATAGTCAAATTACAAGTTTTGTCATTTTCTGAGAAGATTCTCAGACTGTGACCACTTAGCCAATAATACATCTACTGTGAACTGTGAACACATTCTTAACAGTGTATTACTTTTAGTTGTCATTTACGTTACACTGTTATATGCAGTTGCACTTTGTTTTCCCCTACATTTATATTTCGAATTGTTTAGTTATTTTGTCATTAGTTAACCCTGAGAACATGCTTGTTGCTTATTGCTATCCAGATGCTATTTAATGGTATATCGTGGCCAATGTGACATAGGCTGTAAACTTGCAGTCTACAAATGGCTACATGATGTTTGTTTTTTTGGCAACTGTTGTTATTTATTTGCATATTATGTTTACTGATTTGCATATAAGCATTTTGTAAATTGTAACATCCAATAGTTGAGTCAACTGTTGTAATTAGTCAGAATACTCATCAGAATGTCTATCGGCGGATGGATCTCACTGCCATGCTTTGTGCATGCTTTGCCTCCTGCTATCTCTCGTTACACTCTGTGGCTTTTCTTTTTGCTTCACGTGTTGTGAAATAAAAATGCTGTGTATATTGTAATGCTTGGACTTAATTGGACTAATTATTGAAACAAACAAACCATATATATTTTTGTCAACTTCATTGAATACGTCGGATGTTGATAGGTTTTGCCCGAAAAATATTAACTGGCACAACTGAGGGAAAATTTTCAGATAGTGGTCATGATTATTATCTGTCGTATTTGTTTAAGAAGTTGTTCCTCTCATCATATCTTTGGAAGCAATTCTTTCTACTCTGAATGCAGTTGTAGCAATTGGGTTAAAAATGTAGGCTGTTCAGAAAGTTGCAAGTCTCCGACAGACGCTATAAATTTCTGAGAGTAGATTATTATTGGTGCTGAAAATTCCATTTTTTTGGTAAATTTTTATTTCTTGATGATGAAAATTTTCATACAAAACGCTTTTTTGACAGCCCAAAAAGAGCTACACCAATGTGCTATCTTGACGGCTAATTTTATCCACTATGTAATTATACTTGAACGTACACATGCACAGTACAGTTGTTCGTCTTGTTAAAGTACACTGTGTCAAAGTGCACTTGTGTCCCAAAAAAGAGACCCTGACATTATCGATCATGACATGGAGACGAATTAACAGATTTTAATAATTTTTGGTAGGAATATTCCTGACACAACTGGTCGTGAAATCAGGTATTGCGGAAACAGACGTTTGGTGCAGTGGGAATTTAAATGGTTATTTGGAATATCGATATAAAAAAATATTAAAATCTGTTAATCTGTCTTTGAGTTTGGTAATGTTGTGGTCTTTCTTGAGACACATGTATAGGCATATACAATAACAAATGTATGGTAGTAGTTATAAACGCCAGTTACAATTTACAACAACTGTTCTACTTGAGTACCTGGTGTACAGTATATTTAGCTAGCTGCTGAAGTAGAGAAATGGTTTGCTACTGCAGTCTGCTGAGTGTGACAGAAGCATACCTAAATAGTAAATGCTGTTATATGATTGTCTAAAACATGGTCAGGAAAACTTCAAGAGAATGATTGCAAGACTGTGACGGATCCAGATGATCAAGCAAACAGTTCAATCGCAGCTCAAATTGGCCATTTTCAACAACGTCACTTTTGTTCCAGAAACAACCAAATTAGGGAATTGGAAAAATTTCCTGGGGAGAAATCCTCGAAACTTTCAATCCTTTTGGCGTTTTGGTTCTCATGAGAAATTTCTGGATCCGCCATTCAGATGACTAGAATAGAATAGATTCATCTTCATCAGTTTCTGATGTGATGAATGAATGATAGTGAGGGATGGGTCGATGTACTGATGTATCGATGGTTTCGATATCGACAAGCGAATAAATAATTTCAACATAATACACGTGCCATTTATTACATTAATATATTGATTCAATTTCACAATATCAATATACTGTCGACATCGCATCGAAATTGAAATTCCGACATCGACCCAGCCCTACTAACACCACAGAAAAGAGTGACCAAGCCAACACTGTTGTAAGATCTGCAGAATCAAATCAAAATGTGCGAAAATAATTTTACAGCTACGTCACGTTCACAAGTTCACAACATGTTACGTACTAGTACGTTTTTCAGTTTAATAATTTACAAACGAATCTTAGCCATGGCCTATAGGCGTCTGTCTCTCTGTCCGTCCTTCTGTCACACTGCTGTATTGCAGTGTTTGAATTGCCGGAGGGATTAGGGGGTTGAACCCCCCAATTGTTTTCCCACCCCCCCCTAACACTGTCAAATTATGTTCTGGTGCGTCAGCTATATACTATATACATAGTTTACATCACAATTTTGGTCAGGCTCCGACCGTCGAAAAGTTTAACCCCCAGCTAATTTTTCACAATTCATACACTGCTGTATTGTATCAAAACGGTGTAAGCTAGGATTACGAAATCTTCAATGTGGGCTGCCCCAAGGACTAGTTTTTTGTGACGAAATTTCATTGGGTTAGTTGGGTGAGACGGTTGGCTCGTGAAACGGTTGCAGATACTTACAGACATGTTGCTTATCATAACAAGCACTGGTGACAGGCTTTTTAGATTTATCAACATCGATGACCTTGAACGACCTTGGACCCCCAAAAGAGGGTTTTAGTGAATTTTTCGCAATTTTTGGCTGCAACGCACGTTTCAAGAGTGAATTGTGACGAAACGCCTGAAGATAGACCAAGACAATCTGCATATATGAAATTTTCAGCATTAAACGCAGATTTTAGCAGTCCAAGTGCCGACCCCTTAGGTTGAAGAAGACCTGCTCGCGCGAGCGTCAAATAGGGTTATCCTTCCAAAAAGTGGTTATTTTACTGATATATGGCTCGTTTGGCATAAAAACAGTTGCAGATAGGCACAGACATGCTGCTTATCGTAACAAGCACTAGTGACGAGCTTCTTAGGGGTGTCAACATCGGTGACCTTCAATGATCTTGAATCCCCAAAATAGGGTTTTTAGTGAATTTTTCGCTATTTTGGGCTGCGACACACATTTTAAGAGTGAATTGCGCCGAAATGGCTAGAGATAGACCTGGACAACCTGCGTATGAAATTGTCAGCATTAAACTCAGATTTTAGCGGTCCAAGTGCCGACCTCCTATGTTCAAGGAGGCCTGCTCACGCGAGCGCCAAAGAGGGGTACCCCTCTAAAAGTGGTTATTTTATTGATATTGGTTCGTCAAGCATGAAAACGAAGATAGGCACAGACATGCTGCTTATCATAACAAGTAACGTAGTGACGAGCTTCTTAGGGGTGTCAACATATCGATGACCGTGAATGACCCTGAATCCCCAAAATTAGAGTTTTTAGTGTATTTTTCGCGATTTCGGGCTGTGACACACATTTCTAAGAGTGAATTGCGGCAAAACGGCTGGAGATAGATCTAAACAACCTGATATAAAATTTTTAGCATAGAACGTACATTTTTAACAATCTAAGTTTCGACTTCTTAAATTCAAGGAGTCTTCCATACGGAGGCCTCAAATTTGGTTACTCTTCCAAGACGCATTATTATTTTATTGCTGTAGGCCTACACTGATTGCCATGGTGGTAGAACCGCTGCTATCGCGCGTCACGTGAGCTTTGCTTAAATTACTTGTCTACAATATGTGAATTGCTTTTTGCTGAGAAATTGAGAAAGTAAATCATAGGGCTATACAGAGCAGCAGAATTTAACTAAACTGGACTGCAACAGGTCTCTGTCAGTGGCGTTTCATCCTCGTTGCTATGACTACTAGGCCTAATTTACGACCATCATTATGCATGACTTGAATGCGAAATAGTTCCCTGCCCAAATGAATGCCTTTAAGCGTAGCCTAACTGAGAGCACGGTGGTGCGTTAAAGGTAAAACACAATAACGTAGATGAAACTATCGGAGAGTTTTTCACTGCAGTGGGGGTTTGTCTGGTTGAACACTATAGGCCTAAGCCTCTCTCTACACAGTACGCCTATAACATGGCCGCCATTCACTGCAATGAATGAATGTATGGACGCCATCCGTTTTCGGTTTCGTTTCTGATACTTTATCGGTCTACATAAAGCATGCGTTTTCCACTTTGTATGTGCCACTCGGTATAACATCTATACGTCATCATCGTCATATGCTCATGCTATGATGACGTCAGCAGCTGGTGAGTTTGTGTCAGCTGCTGCAGCTGCTGCTGCTGTCGGGTTTGCGCGCCTGTTGACGTCAGTGAAGCGGAAGAGCAGTGGTCGGTGATGAAGTGGTGTGTCTTTGACGGTGCGTCTGAGTACAGTGTCTCTAGCGGCGACGGTGTCCGTCATCTTGTCGCGAGTCGGTCCACGCCAGTGCAGTGTCGTCATGATCGGCATAGGCTGCAGTTCGGGCCGCGGCCCGCAGCCAGTCCGACACGCCCAGCCGAACTCACGACGAAACTTGGCTGCAGTGTACAAACATCACCAATAAACTAGCCCCTTACAGCTTCGTAACTCGTAACTATTTTGCATTTCCTGCATTGCCATATCGTTTAAAAATCTGTTCTTCACAAGAACACTGTTTTGTAGAGGGAATAGTGTCAGTGTATGCACAAGACAGTGGGCGGTGGCGTCACGTAATGTAAAATATTTTAAGTGATATAAAGTGTCGCGCGGACTATCTGTGACGGCTGATCTTTGTGCACCAGTAGGCCCAACTATCAGCGTACGGCGTGTTACTGGTAGCAGCGATGCTGACTCCTCATGACGCCCAATCTCCGGCATCACGCTTGGATAAGCGATTTCGCAACCGCAGCGTTACGGCAACGACATCGGAACGTAACGCAATGCGATATACAGCATTGCTGGAATTTACCGATCGCCGCTAACGGAATTGCAACGTCTTACGGACGTGTGGTTCGTGTCCATTAAGTGTCTGGAATTCAACGTCCACTGCTTACACTTACAGTAGCTCTGCTGTACGTCGTTGTGTTTCTCCTCTGAAAATTCTTTTCTTCTGCTGGGATACGCTGTAGGACCAATAGCCTATAGGCCTATATACCTGGTGTTCCGTGCTCCTGCGTGTCAGTATTTAGATTGTGCATCACTTCCTGACCATAATGACGTGAGTAAAGATACACGTACACTGTTATATTTGATATATGTTTGCATTTACAAGCTGTCATGTTCGGCAGTGTTCAGTGAAAAGCAAGGAAAAGCGCCATATCGAAACTGTGACAGGCATCAGATAACGGCACTGCTGACAGGTCGTTTCATCGCAGCGCTCCAGCAAAAAACAACCGGTTTCCACCTGACATCACGTAGCCTACGTCGCTGCGGAGATCGCACATCACTAGTCTGCGTTGCATAATTCTGGAAATCGGATTAAACTATAGAAAAGTATATGCTGGCTCAGTGCCGACATACACCACGCGATCGTGTAAGGGTTGAGTCTAAATTTTATAAGGCGCACAAGTTTAATAGAAACTCGATAAAGAAAGCCCGTGCCCGTGTCTATCCGGATCAGAACAACGTTGTGTAAACAGTTTCGAACACGCCCGTGAACATGCGCGACAAAACATGCGACGATGGAAAACAAAAGCAACCGATCGACCGACAACAAACAAGAGTCCCTCGCTTCATGGCCCGTGTAATGTGAGCTTAATGTAATCTTATAGGTGACCATAATAGTGTCACGAGGCTTTGCTTTCTTCTGATTTCTTTCTTCCTTCCGCCGTGCGTGCAGATAACAGCAAATCGACAAATCCTTTCGAGATCACGCGAGGCTCAAGTCAAGTCACGAAGAGAATATAGCGGGCAGGCAGGACTGTATCGGATTTCCGTGTCCGACGTGTGCGTCTAGGTGTCCAAGACGATCAGTCATTTAGTCTGATAATAAATCCGCCGCCCGCAATACGCTCAGGTCCACGACACTGTACAGTAACCGTAGAATATTGGGAACGATATTGGAAGAACCCTGGAAGATCTGTGGTCGTAGCTCTATCAATCATTCTCAGAAAAAGTACGGAAAAGTTAATCTGGTTACAGGTCGACTCGACGGAAAACCTTCCACGGTCGAATGTCGGACGTCATTAAACTTCGCGTCCAGCTGAACGGCGCGATGGACGTCGACATCTGCATGCTTCGTCATCAACTCCGTGCTGAGATTAACGCGACGGCAGTGCACAGTGCACAGTGAGGTTCAGCTTAGAAAGAAAACTCTTAGTTTAATGTTCGAGCTCGACGTTATTTTGTAGCAACTTGAACGGAGCTGAAAAGCTATTTCTTGGTGCAACTGCGGTCTCATATATTGATAGCTAATTGCGTAGGTGGGTGATTATTTGTAACGCTTTTTTGTCCAACATATCTTAAGAATTACAATAGATGAGAAGTTGAAAGTGTGTGCATACGGCGTACGTGTACAGAACATGGTGACAGGCTGACGCTCACAACCGACAGTAGCCATTTCTGGTCTTTATCACTGCAGAAGCTGCGGCGCCGAGTAGCCAGCTATCTCACTGCTTGCTGCATGAAATCATTGCATCGTGTCAGCTAATAGCGCCATTTTATTGATTATTAGCCCATCACCTTGGTTTAGCATATTTAATGAATGGCTGTAATACATGTGTTACACTTTGGCCTACTTGCGGACGAATCTCTCCAAGGGTCATTATCTCCAGCTGTAATTTAGTGAGATTAGTTGCTGGAATTCCCGAGTGTAATCATTGCAACCGTGAGTCTAACGTCACGTCAGAAGACAGAAGCACGTACAGTCGATGAACGGAAATCAAACAGAACGTAGGCTTAAGTAAAATATGTTGAGCAAATTCACTGAAGTGACACGTGCTGCAAATTAGTGACATATTTAAAGAACCTGACCACGAATATGCATGATGATTTTCCGGGTATGTAATAGCCTAACTGCTTAGTGTTTACTCTCTACTTCCTTCCGCATTAATAGAACTGTTCCCATTATGTTTCAAGTAGCCAAATATTCGATAAGATATTCGACGTAGTATTCGAGTAGTAAAAAGCTCATTTATGTACAACTCTGTGGCGCAACTCTACACGTATCATTCGTCAATTACATACACTCGCCAATGCCACCTCAGTGCGAGGAAAGCAAGCGGGCCGACGGCAAAAATAAATTAAGACTAGGCCTATGTCGACGAGATGACGATGGATTTCGTATCTCAATCTCTCACATAACTCACTCTGAGGTCTCTATTCTTACTGTATGTATGGGCTTTAAGCATAGGCCTATACTGTTTCGTCACGCAGTATCCAGCCCGTCGATGTGTAGGATTCATGTGTCAGGTAGAAGTAGGCTACTTTGGCGCAGTTAATTAAAATTTACGCTTTTCAGATCGAATGCTCTCTTCTATACATTCAAAACTACTTTATGTAGTCACAGGAGCAAAAAAAGTCATTTAACAAAACTCGTTACGTTGGCCTAGATAACGTTTGCGAGTTACATAGGCTGCGGATAGTGTTTTTAACAGCTGAACATATAAAACGATGTATTTTCTGCTATATCATACTGCAGCTGTGTGTGAATAAAATTCGTAAGTTCATGTTAATAACTTACGGTTCAACACGGCAGTTATCTGTAATTATTATCAACGCGGCGTCATCGCCATAATCTCAAGAGGCCTTATTTGCTTCTAACTATATCTTTGCTGAGTGACAAATGAACGAAAATTTATGCTTTTGGGATGCTGCGGAGTGTGGATTGCATCCGAGTATCGGATCGTCTGTTAAAAGGTCATATTGAATGTCCAGGCGTATTTTCAGCATACGGATATTTTTGTCAGATTTGCCTTGTAACTGTCACGCTATTGTTCTCTTTATATATTCAGGCAAAAATAAAATAATATGAAAAACTGCATATCTTATTTTGACTTAATATAGCCGATAGTTTGTCCGCAGAAGCTAACTTGTAGAACACAAATTATCAAAAGTTGTTATAATTTGATTAAGTTAAAATTCAAACATTTTTGGAGTATAGCCACGCCTAGTTTACTCGAGTTTTATTTATTCAGTCAGCATTTTGCATCATCACAAAACAATTTTAATAAAGCAAGAGCAAATAACAGTGTATAAATAAATATATAAACCATACAATAAGCGGGTGATAAATAATGTAATAATTTCGTAAGCAGTGTTTAAATTACTGAAAGTGTGCTAATCTGGTGCACAGATTTGCTATGACATTATAGTAGTGATAATAAAAAAAGAAAGAGGAAGAGAGAAAAAAAATAATTATGTGAATGAAAGAATGTCGAAAGTGCTGCGGAAATTAGGACACTTTTCTGACTGGGGTCGTAGTGAATAAGATGATCAGTATAATGATGCGCATACCGCTCATGAAGTTGTAGATGACGGGGTTGACAGCGCTGTTGAAGTAGCACATCCAGTGTGACACGAGAGCCAGTGGCACCGCTGGCTGGTCCGGCAAACAACCTGTGTATCTACACGCCAGCATTTAAATCAATCGCATGCTGTCAGTGCTACTATAGGACTTAGGATCGAATGGTCGTGGATTCGATTCCCAATCGGGACAGTATCAAATGGTTACTACTTGACAGGTGAACCTGCCGCCTAGGTCAACTCAGCCTTCCATCCCTCCTGAGTAGGTAAATCGAGTACCAGCCTATCTGGCTAGAATTAAGGCGAGGCGTGTTTAAATGTGTCAGATGATCCCATACGGCAGGTGACGCTCCGTAGCTTTGAGGTGGACTTCCTATACAGAACTATATACAACCTTTAATTTTTAACTTTTAAGTAACTACGCCACATCGATTTTGACATTTTGACTTACTGTTGTTTTGTTAAAGTAGCATCAACGGACAAAGTTATTTTTTAAACTTTTAGTATTTTATTGCATTGCTGCTTGTCATCAAATGCTCTGATTGTGAATGCGGATATTAAATTTCACAAACATTTCTGTCTTATTAAACTCATTGGACTCAGACTTGGACTCAGACTAAGCGGACGCGACTGCATCACTGCAGATTAATAGGCAACAGACAGAGAGGCAATGTAACATACGCCTGTACGAAATAAGTTTGGGCGTTAATGATCCTGCTACTTTAAAGTTTGACCGTATGTTTCTTAAGCCTGTACTGCGTAGTATACTGGATAACTGACCTGAGCATGTTGATGAGATGAACGGGCAGGTAGCAGAGCGCGAACATGCAGACGACAACAATGAGCATCTTAGCGATGTTACGTCTAGCGACGACCACCGCCGACACGATGTTAGTCGACATCATTGGATGCAGCGTTCCGACACGCGACGCCGGTGACTCTACACCACATTATATACTCGTACATGTCATGTATATTTAACCCAATTGACGACATTTTGTTCTATTATTTTCTTAGTCTCAAAATCAAACCACAAAAAAAATTTCACAAAAAGAGCGGTATAAATTACTGAAGTCTTAACCTAAACCACCTACACCACCTATCCCACAGACTGGCAGGAGTCGACTAACGGCGGTTAGGGTTAGGGTTTAGGGTTAGAGTTAAACTGAAGGTTAGTAGGATTAGGGTAGGTCGATAGGGTCGGTGGTGTCAATGGTATCGGTGGAGACTTCAGTTATACCCGAGAAAGAGCCCAAGAATTGATCCAGTTTCTCAAATTAACGCGTGCGAAATTTCGGAGGCACTCGGCGGGAAAATGTTGACGCTGATGCTACTGCTGACACCGATGATTGATGATGATGATGTTGAAGCGTGATTGCAGCGATTACCTGTATCAGCGGCAGCGGCTGACTGATCTGACGGCACAGGTCCTCTCCACAGCGTCAGGCCAATGCGCAGGTATGCGACCGACATTACTCCCAGTGGCACCAGGTAAACTGCTGCCAGTAGGAAGATCTGGTAAGCGGCCTGCTGCGTGTAGGACCAACCCGGCTTGCAGGTGGTCAGCAGATCGCTGTCGATGCTCAACGGCAGATTGCGATGAGTGTCCAGTACAATCAGTTCGGGCGTGATGAGGGCAGCTGAGACCAACCAGATGGCAACGATCGTCAGACGAGTGCGACTTGGTGTGGCGCGCAGTCGCAGGGGATGGACGATGGCGTAATAACGCTCCAATGATATGGCCGTCAGCGTCAGAACAGACACTGACACCGACACTCCCTGTACAGCAGACACATGCAACTGACGGATCAGATAACACAGTTAGGCTACCAGCTAGGCCGCTGCAGTTACACGTAAGACAACGTTTACGAAACATTCACATATCGCTTCGTGTTCCAGTGGCCATAGCTACTAGCTAGCGCGCGCAGGTTTAACTGAATTTGTCAGTCGTCAGCTCAGAAGTAGCGACTCTAGTCGATAATGCTTATAGTCTTGAGCTAACCGCGAATGCTTTTATTGTCTTTGAAAACGGACTTGTTCTTGACAATCAGGCACAATTTATAGCAGTCACTAAAAGTAGCAGTAGTAGCAAATGTAGCGGTAGCGATATCTGTCCTGCGAACAGACGGACAGCAGACACGAAGATGCTGATACTCCGACAGCCTCAGGCACACAGTGTCTGACAATAAGGGTTGCTTGTAGCTTGCAGCGTAGCGAGCAAATGTACGCGCAATATCAGTGACCACGGCTGAATACGAAACGCTATTGATGATCGTAATTATAATAGAACGAAATCACTGCTGGGCCAGTCGGAGCAGAAAAGCCGTTGAAAGCCGCAAACCCGATACCAGTCTTGCAATCAATGCGGTATGCAGATGTATTCTGTGAAATACGTTTCCAATATGATCACCATCCACGAAGTCGCACATGTGTACGGTGCATTGTATCAAAGACAGCGAGAAGTGACAACGTTGAGTTAAAGGATATTTATAAGCCGCCATGAAAGACGCCAACAGAAAACCTACGCAATAATAAAATAACATTACGAGAAATCACAATAGAAAGCACAATATGTTACCGATTTTCCATTTTCAGGGCCGGATTTAAGCCACATTAAATAAAAAATGTGGGATCTCTCTCACATAAATTTTCTGTCACCAATGTACAAAAACCTGCCATGAATTTAGTGTTACAACACTTTAATGTCTTAATTTTCGTATCTTGCAATACGATGTACAGATCTCCGAGAATGTCGTGCTGTAGCAAGTAAACTTTAAAAGTTGCAATACGTTTCAAAAAGGTCCCTCGGGCTAGAAAATATCGCGCTGCTGTCGGACATTTTCTTGCTTGTAGAGCCCCATTTTGTGAGGCCCCTGTTGGGGCCCTGTTCGGCCGAACATGTTGAACATGCCTAAATCTGCCTATGACTACTTGTAATTATTTTTTGTTCTTTTAGTGCTGCAGCATGCAACTACAGAAGCTATTATTGCTCACGACCAAGCACCTTGGTACCTGATGGACCACTGCTCGCCAGTCTCTGACGTTATTTTCCGACAGCGTCTGCGTTCGGCCAGCAGTCACCAACTTTCCGTGCCACGTCATCGACTCGAGACTTACGGCCGTCGGGCGTTTTCTGTTGCCGGACCAGCTGTTTGAAACTCATTGCCCGATGAACGGAGGACGGCAAAAAACTTTAGGGGGCTACTTTTTTGCCGCACCCTGAATGTACTGTTTTATTACGCTATAGTTGACGTCACACTGTTTGCGTTGGAAATGGAGTCCAACGACGATAATGCCAATGTTAGTTTGTGGAATTAGTTAAAATATATCCGGTACTGTAAGTTTCAGCTTGAAAGTTGTACTGTTTTGAAGCTCCTGCGACCTGGTAATTTACCTTTTTATGCCAATCCAGCCAGTGGCTGCCATACGCAATATAACGTACATTATTATGGCCGTCTAGGCCCCAGAAATCAAGCTTATTTTTGATCGATATAATTTGCATAGCGGCGACGATCCGCAAACGGGTTGCTTAAACGATCGCCTGTTCAATTGCGGCGATAGTCGCCGCGACGATCGCCTAGTGTAAACAGGGCAGAAGTGAACGAATTCGATGAACGTCAGACTCAGTTAGTGCGCGTAGGAGACTTTTTCGTGGAAAATCGTTCCTTTTAATGTCATAGGCTTATAGATAGCATCACTGTTGCTATAGAAGTTGCTAAGTTTATTGCGCACAGTTCAAGGGTTGTCATAAAGAACTGTCGTTACCACGACGGTCCAATTGTTGCAGTGCACCAGTCGTCAGGAGCTCCCTAATTGCAGACGGAACATGGCATTTGTTTCTAACTACCCGTACCCATTCTCTCTAGACCACACATGATAATAGCCGTGATTAATCACTGATTTGCACGACCGAGAATCCACAACGTGCGAAATAACACGGCGAACACTCTGCTTGTGGTGCTATCGCTTCGCAGACTGTCGCAGAAGAAATTACAACAGCATCAGTGAATGATACGACACTGAACTGAAAAATCAGCTAACAAACATTTGTAGGTTATGCCAGCTTATTGCTGTCCGTTTACTGGAGTTGGCAGTTATTGAATGGGTCAAAAAGTCAATGGACTGGTTGTCTCTCTGTTCCGGCATCAGAACTAAGCCTATAATAAATCAGAAATAGTTACTGTCACAGTTATTTTTGAGATCAAAAGGTCAGAGCCTCAGAGGTTTTCAGCGCGCCTTGATTATGTCTTCAGCACTATTTATTCACTTAATCATCATCATCATCATCATTTTATTTCGTTCATAGACACATAACATGACATTTTAAAGGTCACAAGTAATGAACTGGAACGACAAGGTTGAAACAACACTGACAGCCGCCCATAAGCCT